>ENA-UOYA01000438-UOYA01000438.1-activated-sludge-metagenome-genome-assembly--contig:-NODE-438-length-55453-cov-7.870140_pt1 | contig 55453 bp, 44 predicted proteins | sample MGYA00238163_ERZ764804 | MGnify/ENA primary metagenome ERZ764804 (study PRJEB28919, sample SAMN05720223) | activated sludge metagenome | isolation source: Anaerobic digester | place: Hong Kong...
TCTACACACAGGCATACACTCTTTCCCTACACGACGCTCTTCCGATCTACTAAATCTAAATTATAATTATTATCGTTTCCTGAGCAAAACATTGATAATCAATAATGATGCATTAAATAATTATTATTATACTGGTTTTTTAAAATCATACTCCGATTGGTGCCAACATTCACCTGAAATTGCTTTGAGTTATGTAAATAATTTATATAGAATTGATATTAAAACAAAAACATTAAATATTTACAAAAATTCCAATTTAGATACAATACTTGCAATTGTTAATCAATCTTATCCAATAATTTGGGATTTTAATCATAATACGATTTCGCCTACATTACCAGATGGTTCGATGAAATGCTATCCAATCACAACTATTGATGGTGTTGAAGGTTGGGTGGAAGCAAATAATGTATCGCTTAACAGCTATTCAATTAATTCTTCTAGTTGCAATTTTGAAAATATTTCATTCCCTGAAAGAAGAATTAAAAACGTATGTTATATTACAATTGATGGAGTTAGGGTTGTAGATTCTCCCGAAACCATGAATCCTATTGACACTCTAAGTTCTTTTGAATCTGTGTATTATATGAATGAAAGAACTGACAACACATATAATTATCAACATTTTGACGAAATCTACAATGATCACTTTTATAAAGTGAAATCGAACAAAAATAGGGTAGGCTGGATATTTTCTGGAAGTGCATTATTGAAAGAAATTGAAGACACAATAATAATACATAAAGCAATTTTCAAAGATGGTGAACAAACAGAGCTATTTAATTTAGATCGCTTTTTGGCAGAAGAACCTTTAGCATATTGCTTGACAAATGAATTTGTAAAGAAATTCAATTTAGAAAATCCAAAGCAATATATTCATCCAATTTATTGTTTAGATTCTATTTCAAAAAATATTTCTTATAAAAAAATAGTCAAAAAATATTTTAATATCAATTTCGAAATTTGGAATCAACCTGATAAATATGAAATTCAATTTTCAATGATTGAGCAAAAAAATAATAATCTTGAATTGCCAAAAATTGAATGGAAAATAAAGCCTCAACTAATTGAAAACTACGAATTTAACACAATAAATGAAGAAGCAAAATCAGAAATCAACATATACACAGCTCCAAGAAATTATCCATTTCGGGATATTGAAAATAATAGAATTGACCTTTTTAGAGATAGTTCGGACTTTGTAGTCATAGATTTTTGGGCAACTTGGTGCAAACCATGTTTGGAATATATGTTAGTTCAGGAAAATATATTAACAGTTTTGTCCCAAAAAAATATTAATTTTGTTTGGATTTCAATTGATTCGAACCCAGAGGTGTGGAAAAATTTTGTGAAACAAAAAAACAATACAAGCCATCATTTTTGGGCAGGCTATGATGAACAATTAATGAATGATTTTGGTTTTGATAAAATTCCTAAAACAATAATTATGAATAGAAATTATAGAGCAACCGATTTTGATATGGATAATCTCGATAATATCATTTACCATTTACAATCAGATAAATATGGAAAATAAACAATTTATGGTAATTTTCACTTTTGAAACCGCCTTGAGCCATAAGTTCATTGCTATGGTACCAAAACATAGAGAAAAAGTGAACGATCTGATGATTGATGGAAAAATACTTACTTATTCATTGTGTTTGGAAAAAGGATTAATTTGGGCTGTTTTTGAAGCAAAAAGCGAATCAGAGCTAAGAAAAATTATTAAAGATTTACCTCTTTCTGCTTATATGGATTATGAAATAAATCCTTTAACTTTTTATAGTACCAATTCAAATTTCACCATGTCTTATTCCTTGAATTAGAAATTTAATTATGATACTATTAACAAAAAGGTTGGAAATAAAAATTTAATTTTGCAACTCAATCTCGTTAGATTTTTTATTTATATTTATGAAATATTTATATATAGTTATTTTAACAATAACCTCTTATACTCTTTTAGCTCAAAATTATACAATTTCTGGAATTCTTAAAGATGAAAATGGGACGAACCTCGAATTTGCAACAATAATGCTTATTCAAAAGTCTGACTCAGCATTAGTTACTTTTGCCAGATCAGAAGAAAATGGTAAATTCATTTTAGAAAATATTGAAAAAGGTTCTTATCAATATAAAATTACTTATGTTGGGCTTCAAGATATAAAAGAGAATGTAGATATTTCTTCAAGTTCACCAAAAATTATAGATCTTGGTATAATTAAAATGTCTAACTCGTCAAAACTCTTAAATGAAGTTGAAATCAAAGCAGAAGCTGATCAAGTAAAAATTAAGAAAGATACTGTAGAATATAATGCCGATTCATTCAAAACTGTACCAAATTCGAATGTTGAAGATTTATTAAAAAAATTGCCAGGTGTTGATGTCGAAAAAGATGGATCTATAAAAGCTCAAGGAGAAGATGTAAAAAATGTATATGTCAATGGCAAGAAATTTTTTGGTACAGATCCAAAGCTAGCTACCAAAAATATTCAAGCTAATATGATCAAGAAAGTACAGATTTATGACAAAAAATCGGATATAGCTAATTTCACAGGGATAGATGATGGAGAAAGAGAAAAAACAATAAATTTAGAAATAAAGCCAGAAATGAGTTTAGGTTGGTTTGGAAATGCAACGATTGGTGGAGGTGATATGGGAAGATATACTGGAAAAGCAAATATCAATAAATTTACACCATCCAAACAACTCTCCTTGTTAGCCCTTGGCAATAATACAAACCAACAAGGATTTACTGTTGATGAATTTATGAATTTTTCTGGTCAAACTCAGCGAAATATGAGAAGTGGCGGTGGTGTTGTTGAGTTCAGAATGGATAATAATGACTCTGGAATTCCAATAAATAGCGGAAATAATTATGGATTTTTGACAAGTTGGGCAGGAGGTATTAATTACAACAACGTATTCAACCCAAAATCTGAATTAAATGGAAGCTATTTTTATTCCGATCTGAATACAATAAATGATAAAACTTCCAATAAAATCACATTCGCTCCAACTGGAAATTTCAACACTCAAAAAATTGAAAAAACTGACGACAGTAAAATTAGTCATAGATTATCAGGCACTTACGAATGGAAGCTCGACTCTACTCAATCTTTAAAGTTCACTGGTGATGCTAACTTCAGAGATAATTTATATACTGGCAAATCCTATTCAAAATCATCAGATACTTCAAATATAACTAATAATAAAATAGATAAAATTAATAATAACTCTTCATTGGGTCGAAAGAAATTTGCTAAAAAGGGTAGAAGCCTTGCTCTTAAAGGCTCTTTTCGTGAAAACGCCGATGATGGTAAATTGCATTTATATTCCTATAATTATTTCAATAGGAATTATAATGAAATATTTGATACATTGGATCAAAGTACTACTCAGAAAACATACAATATATCTACTTCACTTACAGCAAATTATACAGAACCACTCGGAAATCGCCAATACTTAGAATTCATGTCCGAAGGTTTACTCAACAAACAAGAATCTAATAAATATGTATATGACAATAGGAAAGATTCAGAACAAATCGATAGCTTAAGTAACTTATATTTAAATAATTACAGCTATTACAAAGGTGGAGTAGGCTATAGATTGGTTCGAAAAAAATATAATTTTTCAACAGGTATCAATTATATGCACTCCGAATTGGATGGAACGATAACATCAGTTGGAAATCAAAATATTTTTAGAAGTTTCAATCAAATATTACCAAATGCAAGATTTAGTTATGATTTTTCAAACACTAAAAGATTGAATATCAATTATGAAACCAACTTCAGAGAGCCATCCATCAGTCAGCTTCAACCCGTGTTGAATAATTCAGACCCTCAAAATTTATCTTTGGGTAATCCTAATTTAAAACCTGAGTATGTTCATCGATTAACCACTAGGTTCAATAGCTTCAATATGCTCAATCAAAGAAGTTTTTTTAGCAATTTGAACATAGCTTACACCAAAGATAAAATTGCAACTTATCAAACAATTGATAAAAGGTTAGTCACCACCTCACAACCAATCAATACGCCTTATGAAATGTCTTTGAGTACATTTTTAGGTATGGGTTACAAAATAGGAAGCACTCCTGTTAGATTAAATGGTGGAATTAATGGAAGCTACAATTATGGGTTCAACACAATTAATTTGTTAGAAACCGTTACAGAAAAATTAGTTGCTTCAGGAACATTAAGAGCAGAATATAGAATTGATGACCTTTTCGAAACAAGTATTCGATATAGATATAGTTATAATCTAACACATTATCAAATCGAAACAGTTACGGATCAGACCAATATTACTCAGACAATCACCACAGATGCTACCTATATGTTTCCTTTAGGAATTACTTTGAACACCTCTATTCAAATGGACAAATACTCCCTATTATCATCAGGTTATAATTCTTTTATTCCAATTTGGAATGCCTATATTAGTAAAACGGTGTTTAAAAATAAGAAAGGGGAAGTCAGATTTTCAGCTTACGATATGTTGAATAGAAATTTAGGTATAAGCAGGACAACAAATATCAATTATATTGAAGATACAAAAGTTGCTTCATTAGCAAGATATTTTATGTTATCCTTTACTTATACAATTAATAGTAATCCTACATCTACGATGGGACCAATGGGACCAGGACACGGTGGAAGAAGAATGATGTTTTAAAAAATCAATACATTATGGAACATATAGCTGATAATATTGCAAAATGTCTTTTGGATGTAAATGCAGTAAAATTAAGCCCAAAAGACCCATTCACTTGGGCATCTGGGTTAAAATCTCCCATTTATTGTGATAACAGGATTTTACTTTCTTATCCAGAAATCAGAGAGATAGTAAAGAATAGTTTTGTTAAAATATCGGCATTTTTCGATGATTTTGATGTGATTGCAGGTGTAGCTACTGCAGGTATTCCTCATGGAATGTTATTGGCTGATGCCTTAAAGAAACCATTTATATACGTAAGAGATAAGCCAAAGGCTCATGGCAGACAAAATATTATTGAAGGGAATTTGACTTCCGATCAATCCGTGTTAGTGGTGGAAGATTTGATTTCTACTGGAGGTAGTGCTTTGAATGCGGTTGATACAATTGAATCAATTGGTGCAAAAGTAGTTGGAGTGGTTGCTATTTTTTCTTATGGATTCGAAGTGGCGACTCGTGAATTCAGAAACAGAAATTTACATTGCAAAACATTAACTAATTATTTAGCTCTAATCAATGTTGCATTGGAAAACAATCTAATTGATCCAACCGATTATGATACTTTACAACATTGGATGTCAAACCCAGAAAAATGGAGTTCAGAGCGATCCTAAATTAAAAATTGATGAAATATAAATTGAAAGAATATCAGATAAATTGATAAAAATTTAAACAAATATTATTTTACCTTTGTGGTCTAATTTCTTAACTAAATCTTTTATTTAAAACAAAATGAGCGGAACGAAAATAAAAATATCAAGAGGAAAATTAATTGTACCTAAAGATCCTATTTTACCATATATTGAAGGAGATGGTACTGGTCCAGATATTTGGAATGCATCAGTAAGAGTGCTGGATGCTGCAGTTGAAAAAGCATACAAAGGAAAGAGAAAAATCTTTTGGAAAGAAGTACTTGCAGGAGAAAAAGCATTTAATCAAACAGGTAACTGGCTACCTGAAGAAACACTTTCTACATTCAAAGAATATTTAGTTGGTATAAAAGGTCCTTTGACAACTCCTGTTGGAGGTGGTATTCGTTCATTAAATGTTGCATTACGTCAAGAATTAGACCTTTATGCTTGTGTTCGTCCTGTGAAATGGTACACTGGAGTTCCTTCTCCTGTAAAACATCCAGAATTGTGTGATATGACTATTTTCAGAGAAAATACTGAAGATATTTATGCAGGAATAGAATATATGACGGGAACAGAAGACAATAAAAAACTAATTACTTATTTGAAAAGTAAACTGAAAGTAACTAAAATTAGATTCCCTAAAACTTCGTCGATCGGAATAAAGCCAGTTTCGATTGAAGGAACTGAAAGATTGGTAAGATCAGCTATTGAATATGCAATAAAATATAATAAGCCTAGTGTTACTATTGTCCACAAAGGTAATATTATGAAATATACTGAAGGTGGATTCAGAGATTGGGCTTATGCTTTAGCAAAAAGAGAATTTGGAGCTGTTGAAATCGATGGTGGACCTTGGTGTAAATTACCTAATGGAATCATCATAAAAGATTCTATTGCAGATGCTTTCTTACAACAAATATTGCTTCGCCCAGCAGAATATAGCGTAATTGCAACGTTAAATTTGAATGGAGATTATATTTCTGATGCCTTGGCAGCAATAGTTGGTGGTATTGGTATAGCTCCAGGGGCTAATATCAACTACAAAACTGGATATGCTATCTTTGAAGCAACTCATGGAACTGCACCTAAATATGCTAATTTAGATAAAGTTAATCCAGGTTCATTGATATTGTCTGGAGCAATGATGTTCGAATATATGAATTGGACAGAAGCTTCCGATTTAATTCACAAAGGTCTTTCTGGTGCGGTTGCTTCAAAACATGTTACTTATGATTTTGCTCGATTAATGGAAGGCTCTACAGAAGTGAAATGTTCAGAATTTGGAGATCAAATAATAAAATATATGAAATAAACATATTTTTCATTAATTTTTTAGAAAAGAGCTAAAACAAATTTTGTTTTGGCTCTTTTTTTTTATAAAGAATTAATACTATATTTGCACCATTCTTTTCAAATAAAAATTTTAACTAATTGACTTTTATGAAAAAAATTATTACTTCACTTTATGCAATGCTATTAAGTGTTGTCCTATTTGCTCAAATTCCAGATGGAAGTATCGCTCCTAACTGGACAATGGCAGATATTAATGGTCAAACTCATACCTTGTATAACTATTTGAATCAAGGCAAAATTGTTGTTCTTGATTTTTCAGCCACTTGGTGTGGTCCATGTTGGAATTACCATAATTCTCATGCTTTAAGAGATTACTATAATGCTCACGGACCTGGAGGAGATAATACTGCAAGAGTATTTTTTATTGAAGGAGAATGTGCAAATAACACTGCTTGTCTATACGGACCATCAGGTTGTGTAGGTCCTGGAGGAACTCAAGGAAACTGGGTGTCAGGTACGCCATATCCGATTATTGATAATTGCTCACAAAATGGTCCGTACCAAATTAGTTATTTCCCAACTATATTTATGATTTGCCCTCAAACAAAGAAAATATATGAAATCGGGCAAGTAACTGCTTCACAAATAGAAGATTATGCAAATGCACTTTGTGTGCCAGATCCTTTATCTTATACTTTAGAAAATACGACTAATAATCTATGTTTTGGCCAAACGAATGGTGCAATTGATATTACAGTTGCTGGAGGAATTGAGCCTTATACATATCTTTGGAGTAATGGAAAAACCACTCAAGATTTAACTAATCTTGCAGCTGGAACCTATAAATGTACTGTGACTGATGCTCAAAATAAGAAGTTAATCACCAATAATATTTCAATAACACAACCTGCTCTTTTAGATCCTAAAGTTGTTTTATTGAAGCATATACAATTGTGTGGTGATTTTGGTAGCATTGAGGTAAATACTGTTGGTGGTACGTTACCTTATTCATTTATTTGGAGTAATGGAAATATCGAACAAACTATACCTCAGATATTTGATCCAGGTACTTATAAATTGTCGGTAACTGACGGAAATGGTTGTAAAGCTCAGACGGCAACTTTACAAGTACAATTGTATAATACTATTCCAACAACCAATGCTGGTCCGGCAAAAATAGTAAATTGTAAAGATACAATCGTTCAATTAGCTGCAACAGCAGGTCCTTCAGGAGCAAATCTTAGTTACAATTGGACAGCAAGTAATGGAGGTAATATTGTGAATGGTGGAACTACATTAACACCTAAAGTAAATGCTGGTGGATTGTATAAAATTAAAGTAACAGATAAAAATTCAAATTGCGTTGATTCCTCAACAGTTACAGTAACTGAGAATAAAGTAGAACCAAATACTTCAGTTTCAAAATCTGGTGGAATAAATTGTTTGGATACTCTTGTATCGTTTACTTCTCAAACTCCTAACTGTACGAATTGTACTTTTAGTTGGACAACATCAAATGGTGGTAATCTGACTACAAACAATAATTTACCTAATGCAGCTGGAAATAGTGCTGGAACTTATGCATTGAAAGTTACTAATCCAACTAACTATTGTGTTAAAAATGTTAGTAATGACATTCCTAAAGATACCACATTACCAAATGTGGATATTCTTACAAACAATGGTTTATTAACTTGTGGAAATACCTCAATCATATTAGTTGCTAATGCAGATACTGGTGCTGTTTACACCTATCAATGGGTAGCATCTAATGGAGGAAATATTGTATCTGGAGGTAATACATTAACACCTACAGTAAATGCAGTTGGAACTTATCAGTTAGTAGTTACTAATACTTCAAATAATTGTAATAATAACGATAATACAGCTGTTGCACAAGATAACAATCTTCCAAGTCTGTCGATTGATTCAAATAATGGACTAAACTGTACCAATACTTCATTGACATTAAATGGTAATGTAAATAACAATTCAGGTACTTTTACATATAATTGGGTAGCTACTAATGGTGGAACTATTATTTCTGGTGGAAATACAAAAAATCCAGTTGTAGGTAGTTCTGGTACTTATACGATGAATGTAATGAACACTGATAATGGTTGTTCTAATTCATTAGCATCTGTTGTGAGTTCTGATACAGAAAAACCAGAAGTTTCTATTGCTAATCCTAATCAAATCAATTGTCTTGTAAATGAGGTTACATTACAAGCAAATATTGCTAATAGAACTGATTTTAGCTTTAATTGGACAGCATCTAACGGAGGTAACATTGTTTCAGGTGGAAATACTGCTACTCCAAAAGTTGATAAAGGTGGCACCTATACTGTTGTTGTGAAAAACTTAACAAATGGTTGTGAATCAACTCAATCTGTAAATGTTGATGAAGACAAAACTCAAGCAACAGTTAATATTTCTCAAAATGGAAACATTACTTGTGCTACACCAAATTCTACATTAGTTACAGATATTACTTCTGGTGGAAATTTATCTTATGCTTGGACAGCTTCTAATGGTGGAAATATCGTATCTGGAAGTGATAAAGCAATTCCTACAATCAATTCAGCTGGTACTTATAATGTAGTGGTTACTAGCTCAAATGGTTGTGTTGCTTCTAACCAAATCACTGTTACAGAGGACAAAGTAATACCTACTGTATCAACAAGTGGTTCTGAATTAACATGTAAGAATACTGTTGTTTCTATTCAATCCGCTACAAATAAATCTGTTTCTTATAATTGGACTACTACTGATGGAAATATTTTGAATGGTCAAGGAACGGATAAAGTTAATGTAAATAAAGCTGGTAATTATACCTTGTTAGTTACTGATAATAAAAATGGATGTGAAGCTACATCATCAATTCAAATAACAGAAAATAAAGTTGTACCTGAAGTTACTACAAACAATCCAAGCCAATTGACTTGTTTGAACACATCTTCCGATGTAACAGCTTCTTCTACCAATCAAAATGTTAGCTATTTATGGTCAGCAACAAATGGTGGACAATTTGATGGAAATAATGATGGTCCTTCTATCAACACTTCTACAAAAGGTACTTATATTGTAGTTGTTACAGATAATGTAAATGGTTGCCAAACTACTAAATCTGTGGAGGTAACAGAAAATAAAGCTAAACCAGACATTTTTGTTTCTTCAATAGGTACTATTACATGTACGAATCCACAATCATCTGTAAGCATTAATGTGAAGGGTGGAACTTTCAACTATTTCTGGACAACAACAGACGGTAATATAGTTTCAGGTGGAGATTCAGGATATTTAACTGTTGATAAATCAGGTAATTATGAAGTAAAAGTGGTTAATAAGGATAATGGTTGTTTTGATACAAAAGTGGTAACTGTTACAGAAAATACAGCTAAACCAACAATTCAAATAGCTAATCCTGCTGAAATTACTTGTAAAGCACCAGCAGTTACTTTAAATGCAAATGTAGGTAACGGTTCAAATTTTGAGTACAACTGGACAACATCAACTGGAAATATTCAAAAAGATGAAAAAACTGCAACTCCTACTGTAAACCAATCTGGAACTTATAATTTGGAAGTTACAAATACTGATAATGGCTGTAAAACAGCTCAAAGTGTGGAAGTATTCGAAGCTGCAAAACCTATAGCTTCAATAGATATTGTACAAAATATTCTTTGTTTTGGCGATCAAAATGGTTCATTAAAAGCAGATGCTTTCTCTGGAAAAGCTCCTTACACTTATAGTTGGTCAACTGGTGGAACTGATAAAAATTTAACAAATGTTAAGGCTGGCACTTATACTGTAGAGGTAACAGATGACAATGGCTGTATCGTTAAGTCAGAAATTAAATTAGAAAATCCTCCACAATTAGAGTTAAAAGTTGATAAATATGTAGATGATTCTAGTAATGGTAATGGATCAATTGATGTAACACCTCAAGGTGGTACTGGTATTTTAACTTATACTTGGTACAAAAACGGAGTGCCTTTTGCTAGTACAGAAGATATTAGTGGCTTAACTGAAGGCGTTTATAAATTAGTGGTGAAAGATGCTAATGGATGTACGATCAGTTCATCAGATGTAATTATCAAGAAAATTACAGACATCAAAGATATTTCTGGTTTATTAAGCTTCTCATTGTCGCCAAATCCAACTACAACTTCATCATTTGTAAAAGTTAGTTTGGATCATTCAGCAGCAATTAGTTTTACCCTTTATGATTTGATGGGTAGAGTTGTGAATCAATCTAAAGTATCAAATAGTAGTAGTTTTGAATACGAAATTGATTTGACTGCTATGCCTAGCGAAGCATACATTATCAAAATGAACATTGATAATCAAACAATCACAAGAAGATTAGTAAAGCAATAAGAAGAATCTTTTAGGATTATATAGATAAGGAAGCCGACCGCAAAGTCGGCTTCTTTTGTTTTTAGGATAATGACATTCTTTGAAAAATTGAATTTCCTAAAGCGTTCCTTAATTTCCTTTTATGTAACATTGATTTCATCGAAGCGTTCCTTTACAACCTTCAAAGAATCATTGATTTCATCGAAGCGTTCCTTTACAACCTTTAAAGAAACATTGATTTCATCGAAGCGTTCCTTTGCAACCTTCAAAGAAACATTGATTTCATCGAAGCGTTCCTTTGCAACCTTCAAAGAAACATTGATTTCATCGAAGCGTTCCTTTGCAACCTTCAAAGAAATATTGATTTCATCTTAGCGTTCCTTTGCAACCTTTTAAGAAACATTGATTCATCGAAGCATTCCTTTACAACCTTTAAAGAAACATTGATTTCATCGAAGCGTTCCTTTATAATCTTTTATTCTTATCTATAATTTATTGGTGAGTAAAGAGGTAAAAAATCGAATATATTTAATATAAATCTTGTATTTTTATATTAGAATGTTACAATTCATATTTTATTAAACCATCCCATTAATATAGGTATCTATAAAGTCCATAATTTTATCTAGAATTCTATCAGCTAACTTCTTTCGTTGTAACAAACTTGGTTTTGCTCCGTCAATAAGTTCCAATACTTCGTCTCTCAATGGTGGTCGTTCTGCAAATAGATAGTCTTCAATGAGTTTTTCTGTCTTGTCTGCTGATAGTTTTTCTTCTTCTACGAGTTTGTTAAATGCCTTTTGTTGTTCTGAGTTCCAAAACTTGTCAAACTCTGGTGCGACTTCATCTGTGTCAACAATTACTGGCAAGTTTTCTTTAATAAATTTCTCTATCAATTCTCGTTTGCTTCGCAAAGTCGTTTCGGTGCTTAACAAATTGAATATTTCTTGTTCTGCTTTGGTCGTGTCCTTTTGTGTTTGTGCTTTTAGTTTGATTAACAATTGAATGATATAAGCAACATTGATTTCGTCACTGTGGATTAATTCCAATTCAAAGTCCACATCTTCCAAAATGGAAACTTTCTCTTTTTGGTGGTTGCTCTTTACTTTGTCGTAAAGGTCAAGATACTTGCTTTTAAAATCTTCAAATTGTTGCTCGGTCATTTTCAAATCTTCCCATTTGAAGTCAGAAAAGGCGGTGAGAATATTTTTAATTCTCATCAAATCTCTGAAAGCCTTTATAAATTCAAGTTCGTCATCTTCGGTCTCTAAATCGTCAACGCTATTAGTTGTTGGCGTTAGTGAAATTAAGTGTTCAAATGCTTCATCAAACTTGGCTGTGTAGTCTTCATATGGCTTCATTATAATTACTTCAATAGCTTCTTTGTTGCTAAATAAAGTAATGGCTTCGTCTGTAAGGTTTTTCAGGTTTCTGAAAGCAACTATATTGCCTTGACTTTTTTGCTCATTTAATATTCTATTCGTTCTGCTATATGATTGAATTAATCCATGATATCTTAGGTTTTTGTCAACATACAAAGTATTTAATGTTGGACTATCAAAACCTGTGAGGAACATATTTACAACCAATAAAATATCTATTTTGCGTTCTTTAACTTTCTTTGAAATGTCATTATAATAATTGTAAAAACTTTGGCTGTCTTTTGTTGTGAAATTATCACCAAAAAGAATGTTGTAATCATGTATGTATTCTTCTAATTTTTCTCTAGAATGAACATTAATACCATATTCAACTTGTGGTTCAGCAACCATATTCAAATCTACATTATCAAAATCACTTTCAAAGTTTATGAAGCCGTTTGCATCTGCATCATCTTCATTTGCCCCATAACTGAAAATAGTTGCAATGTTCAAATTGTGTAAACCTTCTGCTTTTTTCTTTTTGAATAAGTCAACATACTTGATAAGTGTAGGCACATTATTGACACAAAACATTGCCGTAAATTCTCGACTATGGGTTTTGCGGTTGTGGTGTGCAATAATGTAATCCGTTATTTTTTCTAAACGGGTTTCATCTTCCATCAATTCTTTGGTGTCAATGTCTTCTACTTCAATATCAATATTGGTTTCTCGTTCTCCTGATTGCAATTTTGATTTGTGTTTATATCTTCCAACATATTCAACTGAAAACTTCAAAACGTTTTCGTCATTGATTGCATCAGTAATAACGTATTTGTGTAAACAGTCTTCAAATAAATCTTTGGTAGTTCTTTTTCCGTGTTCGTTTTTAGCTGCATTGTCCGCAAAAATGGGAGTGCCAGTAAAACCAAATAGTTGAGCATTATTGAAAAATGCTTTTATGCGTTTGTGTGTATCTCCAAATTGGCTTCGGTGGCACTCATCAAAAATAAAAATGATACGTTTGTCTTTCAAATCAGCCATTTTCTCCTCATACTTCAATTTGCTAATGGCAGTATTTAGTTTTTGAATGGTGGTGACAATGAGTTTGGAGTTTTTGGCTTCTCCTTTTTTGTCAACGTATGTGCCTGTAAATTGCCTTACTAAATTTTGTGTATTGTCTGTTCCATCGATACAGCCTTCTTCAAAACTGTTAAATTCTTTGGTGGTTTGGTAATCCAAATCTTTTCTGTCCACCACAAAAACCACTTTGTGTACTTGTGGCAAATTCATCAAAATCTGACTGGCTTTAAAACTGGTTAAGGTTTTGCCCGAACCTGTGGTATGCCATATATAACCGTTTTTGGTAGAGTTTTTTACTCGTTCAATAAGGGCTTCCACTGCATAAAATTGATACGGACGAAGCACCATTGGAATTTTATAGGCTTCATTAAGCACAATGTATTTACAAATCATTTTACTCAAATGGCAAGGCTCTAAAAAGGTATCTGTAAAGCCATTTAAGATATTAGAAAGTCTTTTGTTTTCAACGTCTGTCCAATAGAATGTTTGTTTGAAACTTTGGTTTCGGTTGTTGGCGTAATACTTTGTATTTACACCGTTACTGATAATGAAAATTTGCACATACTGAAACAAAGCCGAGTTGGCACCAAACGAATGTCGTTGATAACGGTTGATTTGATTGAATGCTTCTTTTAATTCTAATCCTCTGCGTTTGAGTTCTATTTGCACCAAAGGCAAACCGTTGATGAGTATGGTTACATCATATCGGTTTTTAAATTTTCCTTCCTGGCATACTTGGTTGGTTACTTGATATTGATTTTGACACCAATGTTCTACATTCAGAAATTCAAAATACAGATTGTCGCCATTATCCCGAACAATGTGTTGCTTTTGGCGAAGCATTTTTGATTTTTCAAAAACCGAGCCTTTGCTTAATAAATTTACAATCTTTTCAAACTCCGTTTTAGTGAGTTGTTCGCTTCCTGTTTTGGAAAGTGCTGTTTGATTGTGTTTTTCTAATTGCCCTTTAAGGTTGATCAATAAATCTTTTTCGCTATTGATGACAATATAACTGTAACCCAATTTTTGTAATTGGGTAATTAATTGTTCTTCTAATATTTGTTCGGATTGTCTGCTCATTTGTTACTTTTTTGTCTGAATCACGGATTTTAGTGGATTACGCTGATTGCATGGATTATTCATAAAACTAGCCTTTTGAATGTTAATGATTTACCTCCGAAATTTATTAATAATCCTACATCTAATTTGTAGGCTTTAAGATAATTGAGTGCTTGTGCCAAATGAACGTCCTCTAACTGTATAATAGCTTTTAATTCTACCAATACCTTTCCTTCCACTACAAAATCTGCTCTTCTTGTACCAATAGGCTCTGGTAAATCTTTATAAAAAATATCTTGCTCAATTTCTCTAGCAAACTCAAGCCCTTTCTGTTTCATTTCCCAAGTCAAAGCCCTTTGATAAATGACTTCTTGAAAACCATTACCTAAAAATGTATGAACCTCAAACGAAGCCCCCAATATCTTTTCTGTAATGTCTTTGTATTTTAATTCTGTATTCATTTTTAATTCTTTTTTAATCTTAATCACACATTCTAAAATCAGTGAATCCTTTAATCCTTCTAATCCGTGATTCAGACAATTTATACAAACATTTTTTGCAATAATCCTTTTTTCCAAACCTCCATTTTTTCTATTTGTTGTTTGGTATGGTTTATTTTTTCATCAAGGGCAGAGAGGAAATTGGCGATGGCGGTTTGTTCTTTTAGGGAGGGTAATGGTATTTCTATTTTTTTAACAATTTCCGCGGATAAATTACCTTGTCCACCTTGTAGATAGGTTTTAATTATGTTATCTTTTTCAAACTTTAAAAATGAATAAATGAAGTAATGATTTTGATTTGATTTAATGCATAATACTGCTTGATTTATTGCTCCATTAATTTTAGAAATTCCAACTTCACCGCTTGTAGCTCCATATAAAGCATATAAAATGTCACCTATTTCAACCATTTTGGCAGAAGAGTTTTTTAAGCCTAGTTCTGTAATGAATTGTTCTGTCTTATTTGAATTAATTTCGCCTGAACGAATGAAAGGAATTTTTCCATCAAAGTATTCTCTTTTTGTTGTTAGCGGTGTTCCTCCTGAAAAAAATGTTGCTACCTCCCCCAACTTCTTCACTTCCCACTCAGGAAAATCATTTCCGTTTTTGTCTTTGAAGCGTAATTGTCTGAACCTTGATTTTTTTTGATTTTCATGATTGCCTTGATTTTTTTCTTGTTGTTCTCCCTGCGAATCAGGGTCATCATGTAAATCAAGTGAATCATGGTGCAGACAAAACAACATCTGCATCACCCCTTTTTTGTATTGTTCCAAAAGGCGGTGTTTCTTTTTGAGGGCTTGGATTTTTTCGTCAACTGCTGTGAGGAAAGAGGCTATTTTGGTTTGCTCGGGGAGTTTAGGAAAAAAATATTCAAAAATATTAATCTTAGTCAAAGTGACTCTCTTTAAGGCCTGTCCTGCAATTTGACTATCAATTTCTTTTTGTCCTTTTGGAGAAACTAATAATTGATAAATGAAATAATTTGAAAATTCGTCTTTTGGTCTAATAAAAGCGACACTAGAAAGCAAACTAAATTGTTCGTCCAATTCATTTACACAAGTTTGACCAATAGTACCGTCCTTAGTAATTAAAACATCACCATTTCTTACATCACATCGCTTGTAAATGCTTTCATGACTTTCTTTTGAAATATATTGAGCATTAGAAAGCTCTAAATAGCCATTTTTGACATTTTTAGAAGTGAGATAAAGGTAATCGCCTTTATCAAAAACTTGGGGTGAAAAATGAGTTCCATCTTGAATTTTGTCCGCAACTTCAACTAACTTCTTTTTTTCCCATTCTCCTTTAAATTCAGGAAAACGCAATTGTGGTATGTTTGTTTGCTTACTCATTTGTCTGAATCAGGATTTAGTTGATTTTAAGATTTTCGGGATTTTGATTGTTTGTTTCAATTTCTTCGGGATTAGTAGATTTTAAGATTGATTTTGAATCTTGTTTAATCTTATCATCTTTTAATCCCGTCAATCCTGATTCTGACATTTTAGGATTTACAGCATTGGTTTTGTTAAATTTTGGATTAAACACTTTTTTAAATTGCAAACTTGTTGCGCCAAAATTGATAAGTAGTCCAATGGGAAAATCATAGGCAACAACGTAATTTTTTGCTTGTGCCAAATGTACATCTTCCAAATTTATCAATGCTTTTAGTTCCACTATTATTTGGTTTTCTACAACAAAATCAGCTCTTCTTGTACCTACTTCAATTCCTTCATAAAAGATAGTTTGTTCAACTTCTCTTCCAAAGTTTAAACCTGCTTTATCAAATTCAATTGCCAAACAACGCTGATAAATTACTTCCTGAAAGCCATTCCCTAATGTACGGTGAACTTTCATTGCATAGCCATTTATTTTGTAAGTTATTTCATCTAATATCATTTAGTTATTCATTAATCTTGTAAATCTTTAAATCTTGTTCATCTTGATTCAGACAATTAAAAAGGTGTTGAAATGCCCAACTCTTTGCAAAAAGCTGCAATGGTTTTATCTGTGGTTGCAATCGCTTCATCCAATGCTTTTATTGCTGCCGCAATTGCTTCAATGTCAATATTTTCTTCTGCTTCAAACGTATCTACATAGCGGGGAATGTTCAAGTTGTAGTCGTTTTTAGCAATTTCTACTAAGGTTGCTTTCTTACTGTATTTGGGTGTTTCGGTTCTGTTTCGGTAAGTGTCAATGATTAAATCAATGTCTTGCTTACGCAATACATTTTGCGTTTTTACTTTTTCAAAGTTTTGGCTTGCATCAATAAATAATATGTTATCAGGATTTTCTCTACACTTTTTGAAAACCAAAATACAAGTCGGAATGCTAGTACCGTAAAATATATTGGCTGGTAAGCCAATCACTGCATCTAAATAGTTTTTGTTTTCTATCAAATAGGTTCGAATGTGTTGTTCTGCTCCACCTCTGAACAATGCACCGTGTGGCAAAACAATTGCCATTGTTCCATTGTCTGCCAAATGGTAAATCATGTGTTGCACAAATGCAAAGTCAGCTTTGCTGCTTGGTGCCAATCGTCCGTATTGGCTAAAACGGTCGTCACTGGTAAACAGTGGGTTGGCACTCCATTGAGCCGAAAATGGCGGATTGGCTACAATGGCTTCAAATTGCTTGTCAATGTGCTGAGGGTGTTCGAGTGTGTCGTCTTGCTTAATATCAAATTGGCGGTAATGTACACCGTGCAAAATCATATTCATTCGGGCAAGGTTGTAAGTAGTACGGTTCATTTCTTGACCGTAAAAATTACTTACACCTTCTACCTCTTTTGCCACACGAAGCAACAAAGAACCCGAACCACAAGTGGGGTCGTAAACTGATTTTAGTTTTTGTTTTCCTGTGGTTACAATTTTAGCTAGAATAGTAGAAACTTGTTGCGGTGTATAAAACTCACCAGCTTTTTTACCTGCTCCACTGGCAAATTGTCCAATCAGGTATTCGTAGGCATCACCTAATACATCAACTTCTTGAATGTCATTCAATTTGAAATCAATTTTATCGAGGTGAGTCAGTACCTTTGAAATGATGGCATTTCTTGCTTCAGGCGTTTTGCCCAATTTAGAACTGTTCAAATCCATATCCTCAAAGAGATTTTCATAATCTTCTTCGCTATCTGTACCCATTGTACTCAACTGAATATTGATAAGGATTTTTTGTAAGTCCTCTAAAATGAAATTGGTTTTGCTTTCATCAAATTTGTCAACGTCATCTTCATTGTCGCCTTTGCCACGTTTGGCAACTTCTGTAAACAGTTCTTCGGGTCTCAAAAAGTAACCCAATTTCTCCAATGCTTCTTCTTTGATTGCTTCAATAAATTCCTTTCCGTTTTCGGTCTTTGGAGTAATATCTTTGAATTGAATATCGTCATGCTTCAAAATCCCGTCAGCAAAAATGTTCATTTTCTCACTTAAGTATTTATAGAAAATGAAACCCAAAATATAGTCACGAAATTCATCTGCATTCATTTTGCCACGTAAGGTATTGGCGATGTTCCAAAGCTGGGCTTCTAGTATTCTTTTATATTCTTCACTCATTGAGATAATATTTAATATAATTGGTTGTAAAGTTAGTTCACTAAAACACAATTGTTATCAAAAGTAAATAGTAAATTATTCATTAATAAAATAAAATTTATTAAAGTAATTCGCAAAGAATTCTAATCAATATAGAATTAAATTAAATTTAAAGGATAATTGATATAGTAACAAAATACTATTCAAACTCACAAAACCCCTCCATCAAAACTAAGAGGCAACAAATCATTTCCACTATCTATGAGAAAGACTTCGCCAGTTTCTCCATATAAGATGATTCGGATTTTTTGGTCGAAGCGTCTTTCGGTTTCTAATATCACTTGTCGGCAGGCACCGCAAGGGCTTATGGGTTTCCTCAGTTTTGCTCTTGGGTTTCTTGCCATTACTGCAATGGTTTTCACACCCATATTATAGTTGGATGCAGCAGCTAAGGCAACTCTTTCAGCACACAGGCATAAGGGATAGGATGCATTTTCTTGATTGCTGCCCATCACAATAGTACCATCGAGCAGTTCGAGGGCTGCTCCAACATAGAATTTGGAATAGGGAGCATAAGCTAATTGTGATGCTTCAATCGCTTTCTGGAGCAAAAGTTTATCCGATATTTCTAAAGATTCAATGTCATTTATGACTTTGTATGGTGTAAATAATTGATTTTCTTGTCTCATTACAGTAGCTAATATTTATCTTTGCAATTGAAATTAATATTTTCACATTTAGTAGAATCAATCTAATTGATTCAGAATGGGTTAGTTGATTTGATACGTATTTGTTAGAATAAATGTTTGATTACTTCAGAATTAATTGAGATGCAAAAAATTTTAGTACTTGGGGCAGGTAGATCGGCAACAGCATTAATAAATTATCTTTTGGATAATTCAGTTGCCTACGATTGGAAAATCACTGTGGCTGATCACGATTTGAAATTGGCAATATCTAAAATAAAGGATCACCCCAATGGTCGTGCTACTCAGTTCGATGTTGAAGATAAGGTTTTGAGGCATGAACTCATCCAAGATCACGATATGGTCGTGTCGCTGTTGCCTGCTTTCTTACACATTTTAGTAGCAGAAGATTGCATAGAACTTAAGAAAAATCTAGCTACTGCATCCTATGTTTCGAAGGAAATGAAAGAAAGAGAAGCTGAAATAAAATCAAATGGATTGATTTTCTTAAATGAAATGGGGTTGGATCCTGGAATTGACCACATGTCGGCGATGCAAAAGATTGATGAAATCAAAGCGGAGGGCGGCAAACTGACTGCATTTTATTCCCATACAGGCGGTTTGGTAGCACCTGAATCAGATACAAACCCATGGCATTACAAAGTAACTTGGAACCCAAGAAACGTAGTTCTGGCAGGGCAGGGAGTTGCTCAATACTTTGAGAATCAAACGTTAAGACTGGTTCCATACCATCAGTTATTTGAGCAACCGTTTATGATTCGGGTTCCGAATATGGGCAATTACGATGTTTATCCTAACAGAGATTCCATTTCTTATCGAACGATTTATCAAATTGATGAAATTCCGTCGATAATGAGAGGCACGATTAGGCATCAAGGTTATTGTTCTTCATGGAATCTGTTGGTTCAACTCGGGCTTACAGATGCAACGACTATTTTGCACGATTTGGATCAATACTCCCATAGAGATTTAATTGCATCCATCACAAGATTAGAAAATAATGTCGATCTTGAAATGAATGTAGCAAAGCAATTGAATACAACAATAGAAAGTTCTGAATTTCAAAATATTAAATGGTTAGGTTTATTTGAAAACATAAAAGTAAAATTGAATTCTGGAACATTAGCAGAATGGTTGGAAAGTATTTTAATTGAAAAATGGAAATTAGCTCCTCAGGATAAGGATATGATCATCATGCAACACGAATTTCATTATGAAATAGATGGTATGAAGAAAATAGCCACCTCAAGTATGATCGCTTATGGCGAAAATTCAGAAAATACTGCGATGTCGAGATTGGTGGGCATCACCTTAGGAATTGGAGTGAAATTAATAATGTTGGGGCAAATCAAGACGAAAGGAATCATTTTACCTACATCAAAATCAATTTATGAGCCAGTATTGAAGGAGCTTTTAGATTATGATGTACGTTTTAGAGAAACGGAAATGGTTTTGAATTAATATAGAACGATTTGCACATTTTATTTACATCCACTTGGTTTCCAAACAAAAAAAGCCCTCAAAATGGTGATTTTGTTCAGCGAATGGCTAAAGCTGTTGCATTGCAACATCAAGTGACATTTATTCATGTGGAATGTATTGATGGACTTGACAATGAAGAGATTATTGAAAATAGAACAAATAATTATTCCGAAAAAGTAGTTTATATTCCAAGTCATAAATATCGTTGGCTTAATTTTATCTACAAATTCAAAAAATATAACCAATTAATAAAAGAACTACCCAAAGTTGATTTGATACATACGAATATTCTTTCACAACATACTGGCTTGGTTTATTATCAGTTCATTTTCAATAAAATACCTTATGTTTTGTCTGAACATTGGACAATTTATTCGGATGGATTTACTAAATTTTCCTTTTTCGAAAAATTATTTTTGAGAAAGTTTGCAAACGCTGCAAAAATGATATTCCCAGTAAGTATTCATTTGAAAAATGGATTGATTAATTTTGGCATTACTACCCAATTACAAATCGTTCCAAACGTAGTTGATATTGATTTATTTTCAATGAAGGAAAATAGAGATAACGATATTATTAAGTTTATCCACGTTTCATCCCTTGAAAATGACCATAAGAATATTGAGGGCATATTGAATGTAATAGCAAGATTATCTTTAACTTATAAATTTAAATTTACATTTATTGGAAATAAAAAACAATATATTGATAAGTTTATAAAAGAAAATAACTTATCCGAATTTGTTACACAAATATCAAATGTCCCTAATGAAACCATTGCAGATTATCTAAAACAATCCGATTGTTTTGTTCTTTTCAGTAACTATGAAAATCTTCCTTGTGTGATTCTTGAAGCATTTTCAGTTGGTTTACCTGTGATTACATCCAATGTAGGTGGGATAGCTGAGTTTTTTCCAGATGAAAACGGAATTTTGGTAGAAAAGGGCAATGAAAATGAATTGTTTGTTGCAATGGAAAAAGTGTTAAATAGAAAGAAAATATTTAATTCGATGGAAATTAGAAAATATGCAATTGAAAATTTTTCTTACCAAAAAGTTGCTGACATGATATCCAAACACTTTCATACAATTCTTGAAAAATCATGAAGGATTTAATACAATTTTTAAAGAATTTTGTTTCAAATAAAGGATTGTATGTTCTTTCATCACTTTTCCTATCCAAATTTGCCCTTTTTGTTGCACAAATCATCGTAATTAGAATCCTATCTAAAGACACTTTTGGAAATGTAGTTTATTTGTTATCAATCGTCGCTTTTTTTTACCCAATTGTTGGTGCCGGCACCTATCAAGGATTACTTCGATTTGGATCAACAACTGAAGATACTCAAATTAAAGACAATTTAGGAGCTTATTCCTATCAAGAAGGTATAAAATATCAGATATTAATAACATTAATTTTCATTTTCACTTGTTTCATTTTGGCGAGAGAAACTCAAGATTTTTGGATTATTGTGGTACTTCTGAGTTTCAGACTATATGGCATTTTTTATCAAAACATATTACAATCTTTTTACAGATCGCACTATGAAAATATAATTTTTTCAAAAATTAACATTGCTTATAATGTCTATGGATCCATCTTGACAATTATTTTCACTTATTTTAGTGGGTTAATTGGTTATTTAATTTCTTTAGCAGTCAATACTTTATTGATTATCAAATATTTCGATAAGCGACTAAATCAAAAAGTAGATCACAACACTTTTTCAAAGAAAGATTATTGGTGGTACAATGCAAATGCTTCTTTTGCTTTGTTAATCTCAGAATTTGTTTTTATTTTGGATATTCAAATTGCAAATTATTATTTAGATGCTACACAAATAGCTGATTATAAAACACTTATTTTGCTGCCTTTCAACTTATGGCTGTTGCCACAGATTTTCATACAAACCGATTTTCCAAAATTATCCTTACATTTTCGAGAGAAATCCTATATCAATAATTATATCTTCAATTATTCAAAAACATTTCTAATTATAGGAATTATCGTCCTAATTGTTTCCTATTTATTTAAGGATCAGTTAGTTCCATTTATATTTGGGAATCAGTATCAAGGTGGGGCAGCATTTTTTTGGTTGGTTAGTACCGTAGTTTTTTCGTGGTTTACCAAAACAATTTTCACCAATTTGTTGGCAGCAATTGGAAAAGTAAAGGTGAATATTTACTCTGGGCTAATATCTGTGGTAGTTTTATATTTTTGTTGTATTTATTTAATCCCTAATTATGGATTGAATGGATTAGTAATTTCAACCTGTTTTTCGATAATCAGTTCAAGTATATTTAGTGTGATAGCATTTTTTTATATTTACAATAATGTTATTAAAATTGAAAAGAATTAGAATAATTCAATCTCACTTAAATAAAAAAAACGCCAAATATTAATAAATCAAAATCTTTATAAAATAGTATTTTAAAAAACGCAAATTTCTAATTCATAAAAAAAACAACAGATTAGCGAAATTTCGCAAATGAATCATTGAAATTTAATTGAAATTTTGATTAGTTTTGCGTCGCTTTTTAAAGTTATAATTCTAATATAAATTTTATGAATTTTTTAGTTTGCATTAGCAAAACACCCGATACCACTGCCAAAATTTCGTTTTCTTCTGATTTGAAAACATTTAATTCTGCTGGTGTTCAATATATTTTGAATCCTTATGATGAATGGTATGCTTTAGTTAGAGCAATTGAGCTAAAAGAACAATTGGGTGGAAATGTAACTGTTTGCAATGTTGGACCTCAAGATAACGAGCAAATCATTCGCAAAGCATTAGCAATTGGTGCTGATGATGCTGTAAGGATTGACAGTGAGCCAGTAAGCTCAATGCAAGTTGCATATCAAATTGCTCAATATGCAAAAGATAAAAATTTTGATATTATTTTCTTAGGTAAAGAAACAATTGATTACAATGGATCTGAAGTAGGGGCTATGTTAGCCGAATATCTTGATTTACCTTTCATTTCTTATGGAAGTAAATTAGAGTTGAATGGCAATAGTGCAACTATTGAAAGAGATATTGAAGGTGGAACAGAAATACTTGAAGTTGCAGTTCCTTTTGTAGTGAGTGCAGCTAAAGGTATGGCTGAGCAGAGAATACCAAATATGAGAGGAATTATGATGGCTAAAACTAAACTGCTGCAAGTGATTCCTGCTTCTTCATTTGACATTCAAACTCTAGTAGAAAACTATGATTTACCAAAAGAAAAATCATCTGTAAAAATGATTGATCCCGATAATATGAAAGAATTAGTTAGATTACTTCACGAAGAAGCAAAAGCTATTTAATTAATCACTTAAAATTTGATTTTTATGTCAGTATTAGTATATGTAGAATATGCTCAAGATCACTTCAAAAAAACAGCATTCGAAGCTGTAACTTATGCATCAAAAATTGCACAACAATTGAACACAAGTTGTATTGCCTTAGTATTAGGAAAATCCAATCATTTAAACGAATTAGGTGATTATGGAGCAAATAAAGTTCTAAATGCAGATGCAACTCAATTCAATTCATTTGATAGCCAAGTATTTACTATTGCAATTGCAAAAGTTGCAATGGAACAGAATGCATCTGTAATTGTTTTAGCCAATAGTGCAAATGGTAGATCTTTGACTGGCAGATTGTCTGTAAAATTGAATGCTGGATCTGTGGCAGGAGCTAATAAATTGCCAATTGTTCAAGGAACTTCATTTATCGTGGGGAAATCTGTTTTTTCTGGGAAAGCTGTAGCTAATTTTGAAATAAAATCACCTATTAAGATTATTTCTTTGATGGGAAATTCTATAAAACCTGAAAAAGTTTCGAATAATAGTACTATTGAGTCAATTACATTACCTGAAACTTCTTCAAGAATTAAGGTAAAAGAAGTGAAAACAGTGGAAGGAACTGTACCTTTACCAGAGGCAGAAATAGTTGTGTCGGCAGGTAGGGGCATGAAAGGACCTGAGAATTGGGGAATTGTAGAAGATTTAGCCAGTTCATTGGGAGCTACTACAGCTTGTTCTCGACCAGTTGCCGATGCACATTGGCGACCTCATCATGAACATGTTGGGCAGACTGGTGTTGCAATTCGTCCAAATCTTTACATTGCTATTGGTATTTCTGGTGCAATCCAACATTTAGCTGGTGTGAACAATTCTAAAACCATAGTTGTTATTAACAAAGATCCAGAAGCTCCTTTCTTTAAGGCAGCTGATTATGGAGTTGTTGGAGATTTATTTGATGTGGTACCAAAATTGACTGCAGCAATAAAAGATTTCAAAAACAACCATTAATTTTTTATATTTAACATTTTGATTTACAGAATATTATTACTAATTTTATATTATATTTTGTAATTTTTACTATTATATTTGCTTAGCATTCATAATAAAGAGCTATTTTTGTGCATCTAGCAAATACTAATGGTAAGGAATAATATTCATGAAAAATAAGAGAATTGAATTAGAGATTATTGCTTTATCTCATTCTGTAACTGCATCACAGAATTATGCTGTTGTATTAGGAGAAAAGATTGGCGTTAGAAGATTACCAATTGTTATTGGCAACTTTGAAGCTCAAGCAATAGCTGTTGCACTCGAAAATATGTCGCCAAATAGACCATTAACTCATGATCTATTCAAAAACACTTTAGATTCATTTGATATTGACTTACAAGAAGTTATAATCAATCAGCTTGAAGAAGGAATATTTTATTCACTCCTTATTTGTACTTGCAACGGAAAAACCATCGAAGTTGATGCTAGAACTTCTGATGCAATTGCAATGGCTGTTAGATTTAATTGCCCTATTTTTACTTATGAGCAAATAATGGATGAAGCGGGTATAATATTAGAAGTTCAGGAAAATATTCCACAGTCAAGTACAAAAAAGCCAATCAAACCTAAAACTGGTTATGCAGATTATTCTATTGAAAGGTTAGAAGCAGAGTTGAAAAATGTTTTAGAAGAAGAAGATTATAAAAAGGCTGCTATCATAAGAGATGAAATTAAGAAAAGGAACGAAGAAGAAAAGCCTTAAATGGAGTTAATTACTTCAATACAAATCGATTGGGCGGATTTGGATGCATATGCTCATGTTAATAATACGGTGTATTTCAGAATGGCTCAATCTGCAAGAATTCATCTTTGCGAATCAATTGGGATAAGTAACACCAAAATACAATCTTTTGGTTTTATTTTAGCAGAATCAAATTGCAAATTCATTCGTCAAGTAAAATATCCTGATACAATATCTATACATACAACAGTGGCTTGGGTAAAAAACTCAAGTTTTCAATTGGATCATCAAATGTATAATCAAAATGGAGAATTGGTAGCAAAAAACTATGACATTTTAGTCTATTTTGATTATTTGCAAAACCAAAAAGTTAACCTTTCTGAACAATTAAAATCTACTATTTTAAATTATTCTATTTAAGCTTTCTTATCAAATCAATCATTTCATTGATACAATTATTATTGAATTTAGTGGTATTTTTACAGCTTCATTTTTTTAATAAAATACTTAATTAATGAATAATAAGTTGAAAATAGAGGCATTAGAATATCATGCAAAAGGAAGACCTGGAAAAATAGAAGTAATTCCGACCAAAGAAACATCCAACCAAAGAGACTTATCCTTAGCTTACTCTCCAGGAGTAGCAGAACCATGCTTAGAAATTGCTGAAAATATTGAAAATGTATATAAATATACAGCTAAAGGAAATCTTGTTGCAGTTATTAGCAACGGGACTGCCGTATTAGGGCTAGGTGATATCGGACCTGAAGCTGGGAAACCTGTTATGGAAGGGAAAGGGCTTTTGTTCAAAATATATGCTGATATAGATTGTTTTGATATTGAGTTGAATACAAAAGATGTAGATGAATTTGTAAAAGCAGTAAAATTAATGGAGCCTACATTTGGTGGCATTAATCTCGAGGATATTTCTGCTCCAGAATGTTTTGAAATAGAAGAAAGACTCAAAAATGAATTGAATATCCCTGTGATGCACGATGACCAACATGGAACTGCCATTATCAGTGCTGCTGCTTTGTTAAATGCTTTAGAAATTGTTAAAAAAGATATATCAAAAGTAAAATTAGTGATAAATGGTGCAGGAGCATCTGCAATTTCTTGCACTAAACTTTATCATTCTTTAGGAGCAAGAAAAGAAAATATTTTCATGTTTGATAGTAAAGGTTTGATTCATCCCTCCAGATCAAATTTGGATGGCAAAAAAATTGAATTTGCTAATGGTACTATTAATGCAAATAGCAAGTTATCTGATGTATTAAATGGTGCTGATGTGTTTATTGGGCTATCGAGAGGTAATATTTTGAGCAAGGAAATGGTAAAATCTATGGCAAAAGATTGCATCGTGTTCGCTATGGCAAATCCTACTCCAGAAATTAGTTATGAAGATGCAATTAGTGCAAGAGAAGATATAATAATGGCTACAGGAAGGTCTGATTATCCTAATCAAGTCAATAATGTTCTCGGGTTTCCATATATTTTTAGAGGTGCTTTGGATGTTCGATCTAAAGTAATTAATGAAGATATGAAATTAGCAGCTGTAAGAGCATTGGCAGATTTGGCAAAAAAACCTGTTCCAGAAATTGTCAATACAGCTTATGAAGGCACCAATCTTACCTTTGGTAAATATTATATCATCCCAAAACCTGTTGATCCTAGATTATTAACAACAGTTGCTCCAGCTGTAGCTAAAGCTGCTATGGATAGTGGGGTTGCCAAAAATCCAATTAAAGATTGGGATGCTTATGCACAGCAATTAACTGTAAGACTGGGGTTAGATAACACTCTTACAAGAGTTATTACGACAAAAGCTAAACAATCACCCAAAAGAATAGTGTTTGCAGATGCAGAGAATCCATCCGTTTTAAAAGCAATTCAGATTGTTATCGAGGAAAAAATTGCCAAGCCAATATTGATTGGGAATAAAGATATCATTCATAAAATGATGGCTGACAATTATATCAAATTGCCAAATATACCAATTTTTGACCCAATGAAACCCAATACCAAAGAAGAAATTGATCGTATAGTAGAATATGGAGAAATCCTTTTTGAAAAAAGAAAAAGAAAAGGTTTGATCAAATCAGATGCCTTGGAACATGTAAGGAGGAGAAATTACTTTGGTGCCATGTTGGTTGAAACTGGTGCTGCGGATGCGATGATTACTGGTCTGACTCGAAATTTTCCAGAATCCTTAAGACCATCTCTACAAGTGATAGGACCCAGAAAAGATATTAAAAAGGTAGCGGGTATGTTCATATTGATGACAAAATTCGGACCTTTATTTTTAGCAGACACAACAATTAATTATGACCCAACGTCAGAAGAACTTGTTGAAATTGCTGAATTAACTGCCAAAGAAATTGAAAAATTTAATATTGTTCCTAGAATTGCAATGTTGACATTCTCAAACTTTGGAACTGTAAATGTACCAGAAACTTTAAAAGTTCGAAAAGCAGTAGAAATACTAAAACAAAAGCATCCAAAAATGATTGTGGATGGCGAAATGCAAGCCCACATGGCATTTAATATTGAATTATTGCAACAAAATCATCCATTTAGCGAATTGGCAAACGGTAGGGCTAATGTATTGATATTCCCTAATTTATCATCCTCAAATATAGCTTATAATTTACTTCGAGAAGTGGCAGGAATTGAAAAAATAGGACCAATATTGCTCGGAATGAAAAAACCTGTCCATGTGTTGCAATTAGGTGCTACTGCTAGGGAAATAGTTGATATGGTATCTATTGCAGTGGTAGATGCTCAAGATAATGACAAATAATAATTTCCAAAAAACACTTATTTTTCTTTTAATTTACTTTTTAGAAAATGCTCCATAACTGATAATCCTAATTCAAAATTATGATTATTATTGATGACAATGTCTGCCTTTTCTTTGTGAGGTTCAATATATTTTTCAAAAGCTGGCAACACATGATGTTGATAGCGATATAAAACATCATCAATAGGATAATTCCGCTCCACCTGATCTCTAAAAATTCTTCTTATTACTTTCAGGTTTTCTTTTGCATGAATATAAATTTTCAAATCCATCATTTCAAATATTTTCTTGAAATGAAAAACAAATAAACCTTCAACTATTATGATTGGTGCAGGATTAAAAACTAAAGTTTTTGCATTTGAAGCCTCATTGTTAAATGTATATTCAGTACGTGTTACAACCTCATTGTTCAATAGTTTGAGAATATCAATTAAAAAATCTTTCTTTTCTATAGAACGAGGTAGATCAAAATTTAAAACACCATTTGGATCTGCCTTTTGTTTATTTTTGGGCTTATAATAGTCATCTTGAGAAATAATACATAAATCCGAAGGAGAAAAATCAACTCTCAATTTTTTAATAAATGAAGTTTTTCCAGACCCACTTCCACCACAAATCCCAATAAGAAAAGGCTTACTTTTTTCCATGAAAAGCAAAAAATTTTTCAAAACAAAATAGGGTACAAGAATAGTAAATAATTCTCATACCCTAAAATAAATATCTTAATAAATTTGATTAATGTCCACCCTCTGCCTTAATATTATCAAAATCAATACCTTGTGCTTTCAAAATTGATTTTACTTGTACTGCATAATAAATTAAATATAAAAAGCAAAATACACCAACTATATAGCTGGTATGAATTGAAAATACATCAGCAACATAACCTTGCAATAGACTTACGAAGCCACCTCCCATAATCATCATAATCAAAAAACTACTTCCTTGGCTTGTGTTTTTGCCTAATCCTGCAACCGCTAAAGTAAAAATGCAGGGCCAAAGTGTACTACAAAATAAACCAACAGAAGTAAATGCATATACACTAGTCATCCCAGTAGTAAACATGCCAATCAATAATGCTAAAATCCCTAAACTAGAGAAAATTAACAACATTTTTGCAGGATTGGCATTACTTGCAAAATCTGCAGCAATTAATACTAAAATTATCAATGCATATACATAAAATGGAGTTAAATCATGATTCATTATTTTATTTACAAGTAAGAAAACTCCGAATGCAAGATATGGTGCCACAAATCGCAATATTTTTTGCAATTTGATATCATCAGTAAATGCTTCGACTGCACCAGTCCATCTTCCTATCATCAAACTAGCCCAATAAAGAGAAATAAAGGGTGCAATATCTTTTGTCATAAAACCTAGTCCTTTTTCCATATATGCTGGCAAATTACTTGCAGTGGATACTTCTACACCAACATAAACAAAAATGGCAATCATTCCTAATTTCAATTGAGCATAACTCAATGCAGATTTAGAAGAATCATCAGAATTTACAGCAACATTATCTACGTTTGGTTTATCTGGGATAGATGAGAATTTTAAAAGAACTGCAACCAATAAAAATGCTAATCCCAAGATGAGATATGGAAATTTTACACTTTCAATACTCATTTCTGTATTTCCAGAAGTAGGTGAACCAAAAATAGCAAAACTAACTATCAATGGACCAATTGTTGTCCCTAAATTATTGATACCTCCAGCTAAAGTAAGTCGTTGAGAACCAGTAGATATTGGACCTAATGCTATTGCTAATGGATTTGCAACAGTTTGTTGTAAGGAAAAGCCAAGTGCTACAGTAAACAACCCTGATAACATCAAGCCAAATGAATGTAAATTAGCTGCTGGATAGAATAATAAAGTTCCTAAAGCCGAAATTGTTAAACCTAAAGCTAATGAATTTTTATACCCCAATCGATTGATAACATCACCTTTTGTCAAATATGATATTAGTACATATATTAAAGAGCCTACAGTGTAGGCAATATAAAATGCAAATGATACTAACTGACTTTGCCAATTGGCAAGGTCAAATGCTTTTTTGAAAACTGGTATCAATATATCATTGCTTGCTGCAACAAAACCCCAAAAGAAAAAAACAGAAATTAGGGCATAAAGCGATGATTTTGAATAATTGTTTGTTGATTCACTCATTTTAGAATATTAAATTTTATTTAATAGGAGCAAATTTAATATTTATGAGCTACAATCAAATTAATTCGCAAAATAAATAATTTGAAATTGACAATTAGATACAAAAAAAAGAGGCTGCCCAAATTGGACAGCCTCTTAATATATAATATTGATAATTATTATTTACCCTTTGGTGATAACATTCCACCATTAGTAGCTGGAACACCTGCTGGATCAGCTGGCTTAGGCTTAACTTCTCCTTTGATAGTCAAAACTCTAGTATCAGAAGCTTCGTTTGTTGTCAAAGTGATAGATTTTGTGAACTGACCTGTTCTGTTAGTATCATAATTAACTTTGATTTTTTCAGAAGCACCTGGCATAATTGGCTCTTTTGGCCACTCAGGAACTGTACAACCGCAGCTACCTCTAGCATTTTTAATAACTAAAGGCTCAGTACCTGTATTTTTGAATTTGAAATATCTTACTGGATCAGATCCTTGATCGATAGTACCATAATCTACTTCAGTTTTCTCTAAAGACATAACTGGACCAGTTTGTGCAAACATAGCTACCGAGAAAAGGCAACCAAAAACAAACAAAGACATTAATTTTTTCATTGACTAAATTTTTTTATTATTTACAAATAATTGTTAATTGATGATACAAAGTAAAGGTAAAAAAAAATTATCTGCAAATTTGTTAAATATGATTAACAATTGATTAACAGGAATGATAACTATTTAATTGATATTCAATTGAATAAAAATATTGAAATTGATTAATTTATGAATTTATTTACAACTTATCAAAATGTTATATTGTAAACAATTATAATAACGTATTTTTGCACATTGTATTTTGATTGAAATCAATCATTAATTAGAAAAAAAATGAATAACTTATTGGATTTCACAATTTTAGATGAAATTGCAGCAAACAACAAAGACATAAATCAAAATATCATTGAGGTCTTGAAAGACCTTTGGATTTGTTGTGTGAGTAGAGAAGCAAGCTTATTGGCAAGAAAGGAAGTACTTTCAGGAAAAGCAAAATTTGGGATAGTTGGTGATGGAAAAGAGGTACCACAAGTGGCGATGGCAAGAGCTTACAAAAAAGGTGATTTTCGATCTGGCTATTATAGAGATCAGACATTAATGTTTGCATTGGGCATTTCTAATGTAGAACAATATTTTGCCCAGCTTTATGCTGATACAGCTAATGACCCATTTTCTGGTGGAAGACAAATGAATTGCCACTATGCAACTCCATTAATTGATGAAAATGGAGATTGGACAAAACATACCGAAATGTATAATATCACATCAGATATATCTAGTACCGGAGGACAAATGGCTAGAGGATTGGGTTTGGCTTTAGCATCTAAAAAGTATAGGACAAATCCAGAGTTAAGCAAAGATAAATACTTATCTGACAACGGAAATGAAGTAGTTTTTTGTACTATAGGAGATGCATCTACCTCAGAAGGTGTATTTTGGGAAACGATGAATGCCGCTGCCGTTCTACAAGTGCCATTGGCAGTTTCTGTATGGGATGATGGCTATGGAATATCAGTTCCAATAGAATATCAAACTGTAAAAATGAGTATTTCAGAGGCATTGAAAGGTTTTGAAAGCAATAAAGATGGAGAGGGAATAAATATCTATAAAGCATTTGGCTGGAATTATCCGGAGCTTTGCACAATGTACGAAGATGGCATAGAGAAAATGAGGAAAGATCATAAACCAGCTTTATTTCATGTCATTGAACTAACTCAGCCTCAAGGTCATTCTACATCAGGATCACATGAAAGATACAAATCAAAAGAAAGATTAGAATGGGAATCTGAACATGATTGCATCAAAGTTATGAAAAATTGGATTGTAGATGCAGGGTTAGTATCTGTAGAAATTGTTAATAAAATTGCAGATCGAGCTAAAACCTATACTAAAGAATGTAAAGATAGAGCTTGGAAGAATTTTACAGAACCTACTATTATCGAAATTGGAAATTTAACTAAAATACTTAATTCATTCAATTATAATACTACAATTCAAAATTACATTAAAGAATTGAGTACTTTATACAATCCTGTAATTAGTGAAGTTGTAAAAATTGGCAGAAGGGCATTTTTTGAACTAGGTGGTGAATCTGGCTCTAATACAAATGATCTAAAAAACTGGCTCAATCAACAAAGTAAATCTGCATCAGATAAATATCATAATAATTTATATAGCCATTCACCTAAATCAGCATTAAATGTTAAAGAAGTTAAAAAAGTATTTTCAGACCACTCTGTCAAAAAAAATGGTTATGAAATATTAAATGCTTTTTTTGATAAAACACTAGCGAAATATCCAGAATTTGTAGCTTTTGGCGAAGATGTTGGGTTCATTGGCGGAGTTAATCAATCCTTTAATGGAATGCAGGAGAAATATGGAATTGAAAGAGTTTTCGATACAGGGATTCGTGAATGGACAATAATTGGGCAAGGAATTGGCTTGGCAATGAGAGGATTCAAACCCATTGCTGAAATTCAATATCTCGATTATTTGATTTATGGTTTACCTCCTTTAACAGACGATGCAGCTACATTAAGATATAGAAGTAATGGTTTACAAACTTCACCATTAATCGTTAGGACTAGAGGACATAGATTAGAAGGTATTTGGCATGCTGGCTCACATTTAGGAATGATTTTGAGTACTTTAAGAGGAATGTATGTGCTGACTCCTAGAAATTTTGTTCAGGCTGCAGGTTTGTATAATACAATGTTACAATCGGATGATCCAGCCATTATAGTAGAATGCTTAAATGGCTATAGGCTTAAAGAAATATTACCAGATAATATTGGAGATTATACTGTCCCTCTTGGTGTTCCAGAAATATTAAATGAAGGCACTGATGTTACTATAGTAACCTATGGTTCTTGTGTAAGAGTAGCTAATGAAGCGGTTCAAATACTTTCTGGTTTGGGAATATCTGTTGAATTAATTGATTTACAAACATTAATGCCTTTTGATATTCATCATATTGTACAACAATCTTTAATGAAAACAAATAGACTAGTTATATTAGATGAGGATGTACCAGGCGGAGCTTCTGGCTTTATACTTCAACAAATCATTGATAATCAAGAAGCTTATAAGTACTTAGATTCTAAACCAACCTGTATAACAGCTACAAATCACAGAACTCCATTTGGATCGGATGGTGATTATTTTTGTAAGCCAAGTACTGAAGATGTAGTAGAAATAATTTACAGTTTGATGTCTGAAACAGATGTTCAAAAATTTGATACCAATTATCATATCATAAGAAGATAAAAATAATGTGTAACAATAGTATAATTTCATTCGTTATCCAAATATTAAATTAAAATCTATTTTGCCAGAAAGATTAGTAATTATTCCTACTTATAATGAAATTGAAAATATTTCAAAAATATTGAAATATGTATTGTCATTACCATTAGCATTTGATGTGTTAATCGTTGATGATGGTTCTCCTGATGGAACTGCTAATGTTGTAAAGCAATTTCAAAAAGAAAATAAATCAATTCATTTATTGGAGAGAAAGGGGAAGTCTGGTCTAGGCACTGCATATATTGCCGGATTCAATTGGGCTCTTGAAAAACAATATGAATATATTTTCGAAATGGATGCCGATTTTTCTCATAATCCTGATGATTTGATTAGATTGTATGAAGCTTGTGCAATTGATGGTGCAGACATGTCCGTAGGATCGAGATATATATCAGGTGGAAAATTAGTTAATTGGGGATTTGATAGAAAAGTCCTTTCTTATGGTGCCTCAATGTATGTTAAAATGATTACATGGATGCCTGTAAATGACCCAACTGCTGGGTTTGTCTGTTATAAAAGTAAAGTATTAAGAACCATAAATTTAGATAAAATAAGATTTGTCGGTTATGCATTTCAGATTGAAATGAAATATAACACCTATTTGAATGGCTTTAAAATTAAAGAAATTCCAATAACATTTACTGATAGGGTAGAAGGTCAGTCCAAAATGAGTTCAAAAATAATAAAGGAAGCAATTTTTGGAGTATTATCCTTAAAATGGAACGCTATCTTCAAAAATAAATAGATTAAAAATTCAATATTATAATTTAATGAAAAGTAGTATCAAAGTTTTCAAATTTGGTGGAGCATCCGTCAAAGATGCAAACGGAGTTAAAAATGTAGCAAATATTTTATCAAAATATAAGAACGAAAAAATTGTAATAGTTATTTCAGCAATGGGTAAAACAACAAATGCATTAGAAGAAGTTGTTAATGCCCATGCCAAAAAATTAGGAAATGCTATTGAGTTATACGAAGTGGTTAAGCAACAGCATTATGCAATTGTTCGTGATCTATTTCCAGATCAACATGAAATATTTAATATTGTAAATGACACATTTGTAGAAGCTGAATGGGTATTAGATGATGAGCCTTATGAAGATTATGACTATATGTATGATCAAATCGTAACTATAGGCGAATTAGTTTCTACAAAAATAGTAGCAAGTTATTTGAATTTTATTGGGATTTCTACGATTTGGCTCGATTCAAGAGATGTGATAGCTTCTGATAATACCTATAGAGAAGGTAGAATTATTTGGGATAAAACTTTGAATTCTATTATTTCTAAAGTTCCAAAATTACTTGAAAAAACTGATTTTGTACTTACTCAAGGATTTATAGCAAGTACTAGTGAAAATTTTACAGTTTCGTTAGGTAGAGAAGGATCCGATTATTCAGCTGCAATATTTTCATATTGCCTTGATGCAGAAAGTATGACAATTTGGAAAGATGTGAAAGGTGTATTAACTGCCGATCCTAGAATATTCGAGAATGTGAGCAAACTAGATCGTTTATCATACAAAGAGGCAATCGAAATGACTTATTATGGAGCAACAGTTATCCATCCTAAAACAATAAAACCGCTTCAGAATAAAGGGATACCATTGTATGTAAAGTCATTTATTGAGCCAGAAGGCGATGGTACGATAATAACGAATGATGTAGATACTAATTATCCACCAATAATTATTATTGAAAAGAATCAAGCATTATTGTATATTTCATCCAAAGATTTTTCATTCATTGCAGAACATCATTTGAGTCATTTGTTTAGCCTATTTGATAAATATCGCATTTGGATAAATATGATGAGAAATACTGCAATTAGCTTTTTAGTATGTGTACCAAACCAACCAGATCGTTTGAAAAATCTTTTCAAAGCATTAGAATCAGATTTTACAATTGCAAAAGAAGAAGGTTGCGAATTAGTTACTATTCGTCATTATTATCCTGAGCTGATCGAATCGCTCAAAAAGGATAAAGTTGTGTTAATTGATGAATCGGGCAGTAAAACATTTCAAATGGTTACGAAAAATATGCCCATTATGAAAAGAAAAGATGATAATAATTCCTAACATAATATTTTGATATTCAGCATAATAAATTATTTTATTGCAAAAATATATGTTAAAACAAATTTTTTTTTAAAAAATATTCAAAAAAATTTGGTAAATAAAATACACTATTATTATCTTTACAGCGTTATTTAATTATAACAAATTATTCGAGTGTTTTTTGGGGTTATATATTGGGGTGCATTCCTTCGGAATGTGCCCCTTTTTTATTTCATTTATTTCAATATTATTTTTAGTTTTGTTCAAATTATATTGAATGAAAATTATCAGGAATCTTACATTTTGGGTATTAACTGCTATTATTATTGGAATATTTTTGGGGCATTTTTATCCAAAATTTGTTCTTTATGAAATAATGAATAATCCTATAAAATTCAACTTCATGGGTCAAGAACTCAAAGTTGGGAACACTATATCAGAATTTCTTAGTGGATTATTTATTTCATTAGTTAAATTATTTATTCATCCTATCATTATCATTACTATTTCATTAGGAATTGTAAATATGGGAAGCCTTAAAAAAGTGGGCAGATTAGGTGCAAAAGCATTGATATATTTTGAAATAGTTACCACTCTTGCTTTAATTATTGGCATAGCAATAGCATTTATTATCCAACCTGGGGCTTCAGTAGATTTCTCTACATTTGATTTGAATACAAAAACAATCCAAAAAACATCTACAACTTTTGATTGGCTAAAATTTTTCAAAGAAAATACAACAATTCAAGTTTTGATTTTTTCAATTATATCTGGAATATTAATTTTGAAAATGAGTTTGAAAAAAATCGAAAATTGGCTTCAATTGGCTTCTAAATATATATTCAAATATCTACATAAAGTGATGTTATTAGCACCAATCGGTGCATTTGGAGGAATGGCATATACAATTGGAAAATTTGGACTACAAAGTTTATTTCCACTTGCAAAACTTATGCTTTCAGTATATTTAACCATGTTTATTTTTATACTATTTGTCCTTGGAGGATTAATGAAATATGCTAAAGTCAGATTATTAAGATTTTTGAATTATATTAGAGAAGAATTATTGATCGTATTGGGAACATCCTCTAGTGAATCTGCATTACCCAATTTGATGGAAAAGTTAGAAAAAATGGGCTGTAGTAAATCGGTTGTTGGTTTGGTAGTACCTACTGGTTACTCATTTAATTTGGATGGAACTACTATTTACTTGTCAATGGCAATAATATTTCTTGCACAAGTCTTTAAAGTTCATCTTGATTTCAACCAAATTATTTCCATAATTGGTATTCTCATGATCACATCCAAAGGTGCAGCAGGAGTAACAGGAAGTGGGTTTATCATTCTTGCTACTACATTATCCTCTATTAAAGTAATTCCAATCGAAGGACTCTCCTTATTATTAGGTGTAGATAGATTTATGTCGGAAGCAAGATCAATTACTAATTTTATTGGCAATGGAGTAGCGACAATTTTTTTGGCAAGAAATGAAAACGAATTTGATGATAAAAAAATGGAATTTGCTTTTTCTAACATTGATCAAACGGAAGATATATTAATTGATAATTTGGATTAACATATTAATATTTTCATAAATATATAAATAAATTTAAAAAATTAATTCAATCTTTCTATTTTTGGGCTTTTAATTGAATTTTAAATTTATGAAACATATTTTACTCTTAGTACTATTCTTACATTTCCTTAATTTACAGGCAATTAACTCATCTTCAGACTATACATTAAGTGGTAAGATTAAGGGATTGACTGATCAAAAAGTTTATATTGTATATTTTTCGGGCAATACAAGAGTAAAAGATTCTGCAAATGTTAAAGATTATAAATTTAACTTCAAGGGAAAAATTAATGAAGATATTATAGCAACCATCATTTTTAAAAATCCATCTAAGACTTTCAATTTCATACTTGCTCCTGGTGAAAATATTTTAAAAGGAAATGTAAAAGATATTGATAAAAGTTTTGTTTCTGGGTCGCTTTATCAAGATGGTTGGATAGATTTGAACAAAAAGCTTACACCCATTAATGAAAGAGAAAAGAAATTCCAAGAAGAATTACAAAAAAATGAAAATAACGTTAGTAATCAAGTAGAACAAACTGAGATATTTGAAAAAATTAAAAAAGATCGTTCAACTGAAATCAAAAATTTCATAATTAGCAAACCTGGTGAATTAGCAGGTCTATTTTCATTTTATAATTATTTGTTGAATTCCGAAGCCGATTTAGTTGAATTATCCAAATTATTGGACAAGTTCGATAGCAGCTTGAAGAGTTCGATATATTATGAAAAGTCTAAACAATTCTTAGAAGTAGGAATGCGAACAACTATTGGTAATCAACTCTTAGATTTTTCACAAACTGATACTAACAATGTTGTTGTGTCTTCAAAGGATTACTTAGGCAAGTATTTATTAATAGATTTTTGGGCAAGCTGGTGTAGCCCCTGTAGAGCTGAAAATCCAAACGTTGTAGCTACTTTTTTGAAATATAAAGATAAAGGTTTTGACGTATTGGGTGTTTCACTCGATAATAATAAAGAAAATTGGATGCATGCTATTCATAAAGATAACTTACAATGGAAACAAGTTAGTGATTTGAAACAATGGAAAAACGAAGTAGCAGTTTTATTTGGAATTAAAGCAATTCCTACAAATATTTTGGTAGATCCGACTGGAAAAATCATAGCAAAAAATTTGAGAGGGGAAGCACTAGATAAAAAACTTGCAGAAATTTTTGCAACTAAATAATATGTCGAAGCCACATATTATTACCTTTTCAATTTTAATAATATTCATAATTCTACTTTCAAAATACTGTTATTTCCCGAACAAAAATAAGCTTTATTCTAAAAATTCAATTTGTGAAGTAGATAAAATCGAAGAGATTGAATTAACCAATGCTGGTGATATAATCATCTTTAAAAAACAAGATAATAAGTGGTTTGGAGTTCAAGAACAGACAGTTATTCAAAATATTCACCCAAAATTACATCAATTTCTTGAAGCATTATCTCATCTGGATAATGCCACTTTTGTAACTGACAAGTGGGAAGATAATCAACAATATGGTTTGTCTGATGATCTAGTTTATCATTTAAAAATAAAATGCCCTTCTCAAAATGTTTATTTATTAATTGGCAACTATGATTCAATAAGAAATGTTACTTATATAAGCTATGCTAAAACACAATTAATTTTTTCATTCACAGGTAATCTTTCAAAATATTTATCAGAAAATATTGATTTTTATAGAAATGATTTTATCCCTTATATAGATATTGACCATTTAAAACATATTGAATATCAACATAATAATAAAATTAGTTTTGGATACAATATCTCTAATGAATTATGGTGTTCTTCATTTGGCAATCAAACGATAAATACAACCTATCTAGAAAATTACATTTTAGAAATTTGTAATTTATATGGAAATCAAGTAGAAAATCCTTTAAAAGATAGTATTTTAAATCTTTATCAAATTAATTTTTATAGTACTAGTCAGCCAAATAATCAAACTATTAAAATTATACAACCTCTGGAACCAAAAGGAAAATATTATTTACAATCATCAAAGAATAAAACACAATATATTCTATTAGATTCGTCAACTTTTTTTGGAAAAATTTGGAAAAATCCCATTAATTTTGTAAAAAACTAATCAATGAAAAATCTCTTAATTTTTACTTTAATATTATTTCTATCTAGTTGTGCAGCATCGAAGTTTATCCAAAAAGATGATGTAAATGCTTTTGAATTTTCGAGAACATCCTGTTATGGAAAATGCCCAGCTTACGATGTAAGGATTAAAAATGATTCGATTTTCTATTACGGAAAAATATATGTTGAAAAAAAAGGAGCGTATATTGCAACTGGAGGCAAAGAACTTTTCAAAAAATTGATTGATGAAGCACAACAAAACAAGTTTTTTGACATGCCCAATTCGTTTCCTCCAAGTGGAAGTGTTATACCAGATCTACCCTCAGCTAAGATTCGATTTGTTACAAAAACAAAAGTTAAAGAAGTGAATTATAATCATGAAGGTCCTCCAAATTTAATTAAATTTCTTGCATATATTGATGCTCAACTCGATGCAGTGAATTGGGTAAAAGTCCAAAAATAATTTTTTAAATAATTCATTCCTTAAAAGGGAATTAATCCATAATATTTTTTATACATTTGGAAAATTTAATTTTCTTGAATGGATACTTTATATCATATTGGAAGAGGCTGTATTGGAATTATTACATTAATTGGCATTTGTTATTTATTAAGCAATAATCGCAAAGCAATTAACTGGAAACTAGTAGCTTCAGGCGTTTTCTTGCAAATAATATTTGCATTAGGTGTTCTTAAAGTTGGTGCAATTAAAAACATTTTCCAGTGGTTGTCCGATCGATTTGTAGGTTTAATCAATTTATCACATCAAGGTACTGATTTCCTATTTGGAAGCTTAGCAAACCCTGATAACAATTGGGGTTATGTTTTTGCCATTCAAGTTTTACCCAATATTATATTTTTTGCAGCATTATCAAGTTTGTTGTATTATATGGGGATTTTGCAAAAAATAGCCTATTTTTTTGCATGGATTTTGAGTAAGACAATGAAATTATCTGGAGCAGAAAGTATGTCCACAGCTGCAAATATTTTTCTGGGTCAGACCGAAGCTCCATTGATGATTAAGCCATATATTCCTACAATGTCGAAATCTGAAATACTTTGTATTATGGTTGGTGGAATGGCAAATACAGCTGGTAGTGTACTAGCTGCTTATGTTGGTTTTTTGGGTGGCACCGATCCTGCATCGAGAAGTTTTTTTGCATTACACATGTTATCCCAATCCATAATGTCTGCTCCAGCAGCGATAGTTGCATCTAAGATATTATTTCCACAAACTGAAAAAATTGAAACAGATTTGAATGTTTCGAAAGAAAAAATTGGAGATAATATGTTGGATGCCATCTCAAATGGTACGACAGATGGGCTAAAATTAGCTGTAAATGTAGGTGCTATGTTAATCGTTTTTACTGCATTGATGGCGGTTTTGAATCATATTTTCTTTATGTTTGGCGATGCTACTCATTTGAATGGATTGATTAATAATTGGTCTGGTGGTAGATATGCATCATTATCATTAAACTGCATACTAGGTTATGTTTTCGCTCCATTAGCTTGGTTAATTGGGGTTCCAATGGAAGACATGTATTCAATTGGTCAACTTCTAGGAGAAAAAACGATAATAAATGAGTTTGTGGCATATATTTCTTTAGGTAAAATGCAAGCTGCACATCAAATCATGAATACCAAATCTATGGTAGTAGCAACTTATGCTTTATGTGGTTTTGCAAATTTTGCTTCCATTGGAATTCAAATTGGAGGTATCAGTGCATTAGCACCAAATCAAAGAAGGAATTTGACAGAACTTGGTATAAAAGCACTTATCGGAGGTTCAATAGCTTGTTTCATGACAGCAGCAATAGCTGGTATGTTAGTATAATAAAAATTAAAAAAAAAAGAGGCTGTCTTATAATAAAGACAGCCTCTTTTTAAAATATACTATTTTAGTTTAATTTTGCTTATTCTTTTTGAATTCTTGTATTTTTCCCATCACATCAATTAATTGTTCGCCTGCAATCTTTTTCATGATAATTTCATGTTTATCATCTAAGATAAAAATTTGAGGAGTAGATTTCACATCATATAATGTCTTATATTTAGTAAAAAGCCAAGGATCAACATAACTAAATTTCAATTTATCCAATCCTTTTTCTTTAGCTGAATCCATACATTTTTTTACTGCATTTTCGCCAACTTCAGTACAAATAGCACAAACTTCTACGCCTTTATCTTTAAATTTTTCATAAAACTCAACGATATATGGCGTAGTTTTCTTGCAATGTCCACAATCTGGGTTCCAGAAATATACTAAAGTATAAGGTGATTTGATTGAATATAAGCTACTATAACCAGTGCTATCCAACTTCAAAAGTGGTTTCAAATCTGGAGCAGTTTTTCCTATCAAAATTGGCTTTAAAGCATGTGCATTTTCGACTATTTTGGTTGAATCTTCTTTTGAAATCCAAGGCATTTTACCTTTTTCGAGATACTCATCAGACAAATGAACATAAACTGCATCCATACCAACAAATTCTGATTTAGCGTAATAATTGATAAAATGAACGGAATAGAATTTCAATGTTTCTTCATTACCTTTGATCATATCCATTATTTTATCAATCCCAATAGAAATTGAATCTGGATGTTGAGGAACAATTTTGGTTAAATAATAATCAATTTTACCTTGCATCAAAGGAGTTCTGAGCATTCTAGGATCACTCATATTGATATTATCAAAATAATGATCTTTATAATAATAATATTTGGCAAATTGAGCATCCTTTTTATCTAAATCGGCATATTCAGGTACATCAATATCTCTAGATGCTCTAATAATTTCAGCAGTCAATGTGCCTTTATTTTCTTTAATAATTTTCAATTGCAGGTCATTAACATCTTTGTCAATCTTATTGATCTGATTATCAAGCCTTTCATATTCAGCTTTATCTTTCACTTTATCCAATTTGGACATCATATTTTTCAAAGAATCAGCATAAGGTCTTCTACTGGATAGATAACCCATATATTCATAAAAAAGCTTATTATCAGGGGAGCCTTTCACTTTCATTTTTTCTAAAGATAAATCTTCGTTCGTTGAGAGAGTAAAATGCTGATCCCCTTTGTTGATAAGTACTTGAAAGTACTTTTTGTCGGGAGGAGTAATGATTAAGTAGATTCCTCCTTCGAGTTCTTTATCTCCTTTGAAAGTAAAAGTACCATCTGCATCCATTTTGGCGGTATCTTTAAGATATTGTTTATCCGCAAAGTGATAACCGAAATAAAGTTCTTTCTCTTTATAATTCTCTATTTTAACTTTTATTTCATAGCCACCTTTGCCGAAAATCATAGGAGCTGAGAAAAGAATAATAATGATTCCGAATAAAAATTTCATATTTCTTTATTTTATATACTGTTCAATTAATTCTTCAAGTTGTTCTGCTGAAATATCTTTTAGCAGTATTTTTTTATTACTATCAAGTAAGTAAATTAATGGTGTTTTGGTTACATGATACAATTTCTCATATTTAGATACAAAAAATGGGTCACCCAAAATTTTCCAATTATCTAAATGATTAATTTTTGAATAATCCCAACATTCATTTATTTGGTCTTTATATTTATTACAAATTGCAATAATTGACAATCCATTTTTTTCATATTTTTTCAAAATTCTATTCATTGGATCTAATGATTGTTTGCAACTGCTACAATCTGGTCTGAAAAAATAAAGAACTGTAAATTGAGTCGCTAAATTATACAAATTAACTTTATTTGCATCCTTATCTATCAAATTTTGAATATCTGGTGCTATTTTACCAATCAACAATGGTTTTAAGTTTTCAGCTTCTTCAATATATTTTTGTCTTTTGTCGGGAAGAATATCTGGATTATTGTTCAAAATAGTATCAACTAAATTTACAAAAATTGATTCGCCAATTAATAATTTTGAAAAATAGTATTTCTCTATAAAATATCCTTTCAAATAGGAATTTAGTTCAGGATTATTGCTAGAAAGATTTAAAATATTTTTAATATTTTGAATTATTGTATCTTCATTTTGTGGTATTAGTTTATCTAAAAACAAATCCAATCTTGGTATAAAATTATTGATATAAAGCAGTCTTTTATCATCAAAATTGAAGTCTTTCAAATATTCAGAACTATATTTTGAAAAAAATTCTTTTCTAGTTTTTTCATCCACTACATCAATATTAACTACTGGTTCTTGTGCAGTACGGATAAGTAAAGCAACTAAGGAATTGGGGTTAGCATTTGATATATCTTGTTGATATTGAATAGATTGATTTTCAATTTTATCTTTTGATTCCAATAAAAAATTATAATCTTTAGAATTTTTAGGGTAGTTCTCTAACAAATTATTAATATCATTTATCAAATTAAAATTATTTGTCATTTGAGTGTGATAATATTGCAAAATAATATTTTCGTCTGAATCTTTTACTACAACCATTTTTTGTAGTTTTTTGTAATCGAATTGCATTGAAAATGTCGGTTCAGCACTACTTATTACAAATTCAGCAATAATTTTATCTTCAAAAGATGTGATAAAATACAATCCTTCATTCAATTCACTTCTTGTAAAGATAAATTTTTGAGAAGTAGAATTAATTGAATCTATAAATTTGGAGGTATTCCCATAATAACAATGAATATAAATCCGATCAGAAGGGTAATTATCTATCTGAATTTCAATATTATACGAAAATAAAGGACGAAAAAGAAATATAAAGAATAATGTTAATATTATTTTAAAATACATCTTTCAAATTTTCTAGTCCAAAAATGCAATTAATCTTATTCTTATTAAAATTTTGAATGTTGATTTGATAATCATTAACAAAAAATGGTTACCCAACCTATGTCGGATAACCATATTGTATCACAAAAAAATCTAAATCTTTACCACCATTTTTTGATCAATATCTCTTTTGTATTTCCATTTGGTAAGGTCACGATAGCTTTTTTGTCACAAGTGCCATCGCCATAATCAACTGAAACCGTGTTAACAGCATCCGAAATTTTACAAACACCATCCACAAACCATGGACAAATGGTCCTTTTTACCAAAGCTTCTGTTATTTCACTTGAAAATGTTTTGCCATTTCTATTTACTCCATTTGCAGTACCCGTTATACTAAACTCGTCATCCAATCTTTCTTTAGTACTTACGCCTTTCGTTTGACAAAGTGAAGTATTGCTAGACCAAGATGCTGTTCTTCCATCAGCAAATGTAAGTTTTTGATTATCAACAAATCGAGTAAAACATCTATTACCATTTTTATCCAAACCTATATTCGTTAAAGTCCTTGTGCCTTCTATTTTCACACCATCAATATAAAAATTATCAGTAGTAATTGTACGAACTGCATCTTGATTTCTCAAATCATCAGTAATATTAATGATAATTTTTCCTTTTTTTTCTCTTCCATTCACATCAATGCAACTCGTTCCATAATCAATTGTAATTACATTTGGGAAAGTACCTTTTGTATTTTTGTAAGTTACTGTTCCACAGCCTCTATCACTAATTGTTGACTCGCCAGTAAAAAACACTAAAGATTCGTCTGCATCATCGTCAATAATCAAATCGAAACTTTGATGTGTGGTCATATCTTCAGATGAAGTATAAAAACCTGTAATAGCGTCTTTTTTGCAAGAAATAACAGAAATAATCAATGCCAATAATGGAATAAATCGAATTGCTACACTTTTCATAATAAAAAACATTTAATGGTTGAAAAAATTATTGTTTTAAAATTGATAGTTTTAAGACTTTTACTTTTTTATAAAGTTTAATGAAGATAAAATATTAAAGTTTTTTTAACACTTTAAAGAATATTTCAATTTATAGTTTCATACCTTTGCTTTAATAAAATTATTAAAACAAGACTTTATTAATCTTTCAACTTCCAATAAAATGATATGCAAGAAGGAAGGTATATATTAAACCACAACCAAATCAATTTGATAATCAACAGATTATGTTACCAGATTGTTGAAAATTATTCCAATTTGGATAATCTTTGTATCATTGGAATCCAGCCAAGAGGCGTCTTTTTTGCTGAAAAAATCTACCAAAAATTAGCATCAATTTTAGAAAATGATAGTATTAAATATGGTAAATTAGATATTACTTTTTTTAGAGATGATTTTAGAAAAGGTGCTCCGCTTAAAGCAAATTCGACAGATATTAATTTTTTGATAGAAGATAAAACTGTTTTGCTCATCGACGATGTACTCTATACTGGAAGATCCATTCATGCATCGATTGCTGCATTGCAAAATTATGGAAGACCAAAAAAAATTGATTTGATGGTCTTAATTGATAGAAGATTCAATAGAGAATTTCCAATTAAAGCAAATTATATCGGTATGATCGTAGATGCACTAGATGAAGCTTATGTGAAAGTAAATTGGGATGAAGTAAATGAAGATCATAATGTTATTATTTATCCCGATAAAAAGATTAAAGAATAATGGCTAACCAATTCAGTCAAAGAAATTTATTGGGAATCAAAGACCTAACAGAAACTGATATTCACTTTGTGTTAGAAACCGCTAAAGAGTTCAAAGAAGTGATCAATAGACCCATTAAAAAAGTACCTTCACTTCGAGATATCACTATTGCTAATATCTTTTTCGAAAATTCGACAAGAACCAGAATTTCATTTGAACTAGCAGAAAAAAGATTATCAGCCGATACTATTAATTTTGCATCTTCTTCTTCATCTGTAAGCAAGGGCGAAACACTTCTTGACACCGTAAATAATATACTTTCGATGAAAGTAGATATGGTAGTGATGAGACATCCAGCACCTGGTGCTCCACATTTTTTATCTAAAAGAATAAATGCTAATATTGTAAATGCTGGCGATGGCACTCATGAACATCCTACTCAAGCCTTATTAGATGCTTATTCAATGCAAGAGCATATTGGTGATTTAGCAGGAAAAAATATTGCAATTATAGGTGATATTTTGCATTCAAGAGTAGCGTTGAGTAACATTTTTTTACTTAAAAAATTGGGTGCAAATATTAGAGTTTGTGGTCCTAGCACTTTGATACCCAGACACATACAGTCATTAGGAGTAGAAGTGAGCTATAATTTGTTAGAAACCCTAAATTGGTGCGATGTCGCAAATGTTTTGAGAATACAGTTGGAAAGGCAGGATATAAAATTCATTCCATCGCTACGTGAATACTCCTTATATTATGGAATTGACAAAAAAATATTAGATAGTTTGAATAAAAAGATTGTATTGATGCATCCTGGACCAATTAATCGAGGTGTCGAACTTACCAGTGATGCTGCTGATTCTGAACATTCCATAATACTCCAACAAGTTGAAAATGGGGTAGCTGTCAGAATGGCAGTTTTATATATTCTTGCTTCCCAAAATTAATATAAATCATTATGAAAGAGGAATTTAACCCAAGTGGAGTTGGTGTAAAAAATGGTAATTTTATTGGATTACCATATAATTATGATCAAGCAAAAATTGTATTAATACCTGCACCTTGGGATGCGACTGTTTCTTATAGAGCAGGCACCTCAAATGGACCCAAAAATATATTAGATACGTCTTATCAACTTGATTTATATGATGCTCAAGTAGAAGATGCTTGGAAAATTGGTATTTATTTTATGCCAATTAATACAGAAATGCAGCAATTGAGTAATAAAACAAGAATTTTAGCAGAAAAAGTTATTGCATTCTTAGAAGAAGGTTATGATATTGATGCAGACGAAAATATGTCCAATTTGTTGGATCAAGTGAATCAGAATAGCATTACATTTAATAATTGGGTTTATGAAACCACCTCCAAAGCATTGAATGACAATAAATTAGTTGGTTTAGTTGGTGGAGATCATAGCACTCCACTTGGATATTATAAAGCATTAAGTGAAAATAACAAATCATTTGGTATTTTACACATTGATGCTCATCAAGATTTGAGGAATGCTTATGAAGGATTTACTTATTCACATGCTTCTATATTTTACAATACACTGAAATTCAATAACATAAACAAAATAGTTCAGATAGGTATAAGAGATAATTGTGATGAAGAGATAAATCTAGTTCAGCAATCAGAAAATAGGGTAGTAGTCTTTTCAGATTTTGATATTAGATCAAAATTATTGAGTGGAATTACATTCAAACAAATTGCAACAGAGATCATTGCAGAACTTCCTGATAATGTGTATATTAGCTTTGATATTGATGGATTAGACCCAGCATTATGCCCTAATACAGGAACACCAGTACCAGGAGGTTTTTCTTTCAATGAAATTGTTTTTATTCTCAATGAGTTAGTAGAATCTGGTAAGAAAATTATTGGTTTTGACCTAGTAGAAGTTGGTGGAGATCAAGAATGGGATGGGAATGTAGGAGCAAGAATGGTTTATAAATTATCAAATTTGATGTATAAAAGCCAAAAAAACTAGGCATGATGATAGGGTAGATTTTTAAGAATAGAATATCCTCGATAAATTTGTTCGAGAACAATAACACGAATCATTTGATGTGAAAAAGTCATTTTTGAAAAGGAAATTTTTTCATTTGCCCGATCATAAATATCATTAGAAAAACCAAAAGCACCGCCAATTAAGAAAATTATTCTTTTTTTTGACATATTGCTAGTTCGTTCAATCCAAACTGCAAAATTTTCTGAACTATATTCTTTTCCTTTATCATCACATATTACTAAATAATCTTCAGAAGTTAATTTTTGAAGTACAATTTCTCCTTCTTTTTGTTTTAAATTTGCTATTGGAAGAGCTTTAGCATTTTTCACATCATTAAACACAACGAAATCAACAGATTGCAGTGATTTTAATCTTTTCAGATATTCATTTATTCCATTATCAATCCAGCTTGCGGAAGTTTTTCCAATAACCCATAATTCTATTTTCATTACTCTAAATTACAATTTTAATCTCGATATCATTCATTTTAGAAATGGATGGTCTATCTAAATATTTTTCTAAAATCAAATCTTGTATTTTATTTATGTTTATTTCAGTTTTGGGAGTTTTAAGTTTATTTAGTAGGAGTTTTACTTTTTCAGCTGCTTTTTTGCCCAAATGATCTTGAAGAAACTGAAAAATAAAATCACTTAATAATGTAAAATCATTATTATTCATTGAAGATTTGACTTTTGAGCTATGATCAATCCAAAATTGCATATCAGCTTTTTCGAACAAAAGTGATTTAATTGTTTCTATATCATGAAGAAAATAAAATATATTGATCATTTGATCCCAATTATTCTCCTGTTTTAATTGAATGATAATATTTGATAGCCATTTTGTAAAGATATTTCTTGGCATCGTTCTGTGGAGAATTTCTAAATATCTTATATCGTAATTCTTCAAAAACAATGACTTAGCAGAATTAACTATATTACTTTTATCATTTTCTAATATATAAATTCTTAATAAATAATCATCTATATTTATTTTATCACTTTCAATAGTCTTTATTAAGTGAATTGCCTTTTGATAATACTGATGATCCAACAAATAATCTAAAGCTAGATTTATTGAAATATCGTAATTATTATACTTCTGAATAATTTGATTATCAATATCGTTCAAAATTGAAGAAATTACCAATGAAATTGCTACATAATTTTCTTTGAAAGATAGGTTTTCTATAGTTAATATTTCGTTTTCCAAAGTTAATTGCAAATGTTGAAGTTTTTCTCTATCACATATAGAAATTAAAATATATAATAATTTGATAGATAACCCTTTATTGATAAATATTCTTTTCTTTATCCAATCCGAAAGTTCAATATGATACAAATCTAGTAAAGTGGGGGAGAGGGAAATAGTTGATTCAAATTGAAAATTATCTAATAAATTTTGAAAATTTGCTATTGTGAATTCGTGGTGATCTTTTTTTATATTTGGTAAAGACTTATTAAAATTATAGATACAAACTTTCAAAAGTGAATATACTTGCTGATAATCGTGCAAAGAACATAAAATTTTTAGTTGTTCTCCAAATGTTATGAAAAGTTTGTTTAAATCTCTAATGGAGCTTGGTGTTAAATAATTAAATTTATCTTTAGGTTGGTTCAATATTTTAGAAAAAAGCGTTTCATATTTTTCATCATGATCAACTGAATTTAATTTATAAGCAAAATGTGCAATCATTTGATGACTAAAATTTGAGTTGCGTTTGGAATATATTTTCACAAAACTCATCAATTCATCATGAGATATTTCATTTAAAATACTTTTCATGTCAAGCCTTTTAACGCCCTGATTTTCAGATGTTTTATGAACTGTTTTGTAAATTATTTTCTTTTGTCTGATCAAATATACCAAACATAAAATATGTTCACATGGCTCCTGTTGTGTCCAATGAGAACAATTGCATTGATGCCTTTTGATAAAATTTCCGTCTAAAAGTATTTCAGATTCAAAGGTATCTAATTTCAATATTTTAACAGAATCATAATGAATTATATCATCATACTCGACATGGGAAAGATTTTCGCCAACGAGTTCCCAATATTTAAAATTAAATAGATTATTGTCCTTTAAATTCCATTTTGACATGAATTAAATTTAATTTTTTAAATTTGCACAATAAGATATAACAGCTAAAATCAGACCACAGTTTTAAAAATTACAAAAAATGAAATCATTATTAATCGTAAGACATGCAAAATCAAGTTGGGATGATATTAATTTGTCCGATTTTGAACGCCCACTAAATTCAAGAGGAAAAAGAGATGCTCCATTAATGGCAAATTTAGCAAAAACTTTAGACCTAATTCCACAAATTATTTATACTAGTCCCGCAGTTAGGGCATTAACCACAGCACAGGTTTTTCAAGAAATGTTTAATAATTCAATTCCTTTAATAGAAAATAAAGAAATCTACCATGCTTCAGAATTAGTTCTTGAAGATATTATTAAAGATTTTGATAATCAATATAATTATATAGCTCTATTTGGTCATAATCCTGGTTTGTCATTTTTGATTGAGAAATTGACAAATAGAAAAATTTGGGATGTACCAACTTGTGGAATGGTAAATTTCAAATTTAATTGCAACGAATGGTCAAAAGTATTGGATTGCATAAATAACTTTAGTCATTATTTCCCAAAAGATGGCTTAGATTGATAATCAAATTTCAATGCAATATTCCCATAATTAATATTATGTTAAATAGACAATTTGAAAATGCTATAATAATTGTTATCCGACAAATCAATTCAAATTGATTATTATTAAAAATATATTAAATAAATCTGGCACTACTTTGAATCGTTTTAATTATTATTTCGTATAAATTTTTTTATATTAAATTTTTTCATTGATTTTTTTAAACTAATTCAATATAAATCATTTATACATATGAAATATCTATTATTTTTTTTATCAATTTTTTTATTTTCTTGCACAAGTAAACTCACTAACACTACTTTTAAAACTGTAAAGGAAGTTGAAGATTATGCAACTGGTGTCGAAACAGACGAAGCTTTGATGGTTTACAAAAAAGAAATGAAAAATGAAAATGGTTTCACAGTATCTACAGTTGAAGGCGGCTATATTAATAATGAATTAGTTAAACTAACTGAAAATAGTATCAATCCTAAAGCTACGAATATTTTCAAATTTTATTTAAAAAATGGTCAGTTAATCTATTCCACTCAAGAAGAATTTATAATGAATTTTGACGGCAATAAGCCATTATCGAGAATGTATAAAATCTGTTATGGCGACAATAATGTACTTAATGCAACCGTTAAAGAAGTCGTTTCTCAATACGATAGAGAAATGATTGACATGAATAAAGTAGAAACAAAGCCATACAGTACTTCCTATTCTTCATTGATGAAAGCAAATGAGAAAAAAATTGCTTCGCTAAAATCAATTATTGATCCAATTGCAAAAAGTCAAGAGTCTAATAATGAAGCGACAAAGAAGAAATTAGAGAGAGTTAAAAATGGAAATTAAATAACAAATACTATGAAAAATATCCTAATTTTTTCATTTCTTTTGGTTTGGAATTTTGTCCAAGCTCAAAAACAAATTACTACAGGTGCAATTACATTTGGAATAGTTGGATTTGATATGAATGATCCAAAATCTAAGGAAATGAACAATCCTCAGACATTGGAAATGTTCAAAAACATGATGAAATATACCATTTATTTTTCACCAGAGCATCAGAAAATGAATACTGATGTGATGAATGGCATGTCAAGAACTCAAGTGTATTACGATGTAAATGGTAGCAAATCAGTTACTTATATGGACATGATGGGTAAAAAGTATAAAATACTGAATCAAGTTTCTCAATTGAGTGATACTTCTAAAATGTCGGATATTGAAATAAAATATGACAAAGCAGATACAAAGAAGATTCTAGATTTTGATTGTTACAAAGCTATTATCACTATTAAAAATATACCTGTAAAAGATAAAAAGTCCCCTTCCGAATTGACGATGAATTGTTATTTAACAGATCAGATAGCACCATCAAAATTGTCCATGAATTATTATGGTGGTAAGCTTAAAGGATTTCCATTAGAATTCGGAATAGATGCTCAAAAAATGAAAATGATATTAGCTGCTACAGCTTTTAAAGAAAATGTTGACCCTTCAGAATTTACTGAACCATCTGGCTATCAAGAAATTACAAAAGAGGAATTTGAAAAGGAAATTGGAAAGGGATTTAATAAAAATTAGCATTTTTCTTTTAATCTGTTTTGTAAGTTGCCAAACAGAGACACATAAAGAATACAAAATACTTAATGATAAAAAGTCGATTGACTTACTGACTGATATTCAGTTAGTGGAATCTAGAGTTTCTTCTTTGACTCAATGGAAAAAAGATAGTATCACCAGTTTGCTCTATTATCAATTAACAAAAAAATATCAAATTGATCAAAATGAAATAGATACACTGATTAAAAGATCATTAGAAGACCCTTCAGAATCCATATTTATCTACGAAAAAATAAAAAAAAATATCGAAAAAATGAATGATACCTTAAAGTTAAATTAATTATGATTTTATTTTTTTTTAAAAGCAATTACTAAATCAATCATTTTATTGTAACTTTTTATACCCTCCCCTACTCCTTGAGACTTCAAAAATTGGTCATAAACCTTTGCTTGAATTTTTGGAAAATAATCTCCATATTTATTCATTTCATATTTTACTGATTGTGAGTCGTTTAATAATTCCAAGGGGATTAATTTTGAATGATAAATATAGCTATTGTAATAATTTTTTTTCAAATAATATAAAAGTTCTTTCCAATAACCAAACCATACTGAATATTGAAAATATAAGTTAGGGCTATCTTTTAAAGCTATCCAAGCTAAAAAATTACAGGTTGCTTCATCTCCCCACCCACTTCCATGACAAAATTCATGAGCAATTGTAAAGGGTTCTAGAATAGGATGTAAACCAGAATCGGAATTACATTCTCCAGTAAATGGAAAATATATACCAGAAGTTGACCAATGTAATAAAACTCCTTTCGGTTTTATAACCCTAAAATTTGAATTTTGGTAATTTCCTATATTGTTGGTTATGAAAGAGTTATAAAGTTCACTTTGAATATTAATTATGTCCAAATTAGAGCAATGTACTGCTAATAGATTTGTATCCATGCTCAAACGAATCTTTGATAATTTATTTTCAACTATTAATAATTCAGTCATTAATTTTGAAGAATCTAGCCCAATTTTAGGCAATTTCATTTCCTTAGCTATATCTTGTCTGCAATAATTAAATCCCCATAATAATTGAAAACTAGCAAATAGGATGATAAAAAAATAAAATATAAATTGTATTAGAATTGCAAATCGTTTATTCCATCTAATTGGTTTTCTTATAATTAGGATAATATTAGCAACAAAATAAAATAATAAAACAAATGTAAACAAATAACTAAATGGAAAATTTGAACCTTTTAAAAGTGAAAATTGAATTGAATGTATTATGGGATACAAAATTTTGGAATAATATTTAGTAACTTGTAATGGAAAATAATTTGAAATAAATCTGAGCAATATTATGATACAACTAAAAACTATTGTAAAACGTTTAAATTTTGATTTTCTATTCCACATAAATCACTAAACCTTTTAAATATGATCCTTCAGGATGAAAAATATTAATCGGATGATCTGGTGGCTGATTTAAGAAATGCAATACTCTTATATTCCTTTTCGATTCAATAGCAGCAGCTACAATAGTATCATAAAATAGTTGTTTATCAACAACTTGTGAGCAAGAAAAAGTGAAAATTATACCTTTAGGTGCTAATGATTGAAGTGCTAACAAATTCAAACGTTTGTATGCCTGAACTGCATTATGTCTTTTATCAATCGACTTTGCAAAAGCAGGTGGATCCACTACAATTAAATCATATATTTGTTTATTTTCCTTCAGCCAAACCATCACATCTGCCACATATTCAGCATGGTTAACCGAATTAGGAAAATTTTCATAAATATTATTTTTACATAATTCTATTGCTTTTGCAGAAACATCAACACTATCCACTCGATTAGCCCCAGCTTCGAGAGCAAACAAACTAAAACCTCCAGAATAACAAAAAGTATTCAGAACATTACGATCTTTAGCATATTGTATTATTAGTTTTCGGTTATCTCTCTGATCAATGAAAAATCCAGTCTTTTGACCAGTCACCCAATTCACTTCGAGTTTTAGATCATTTTCTAATACCCATTTTTGGGTTTCATTTCCTTTATAAAATGTATTTTCAATTTTTTGAGCATATTGTTCGGGCAAGGCTTCTTTACTTTTATCATAAATAGTAGTCAATAAATTTCCAAATACTAATTCTAATTGATTAACTATCAATTGAATAGAACGATGCATCCCAACTGTATGACATTGAATAACTGCAACTGAATCATATATATCAATAATTAACCCAGACAATCCATCACCTTCACCATGAATAAATCTAAAGCAATTGGTTGATTTATTATTGATGAAATTCAACAGTTTACGATAATCAAAAGCTTTCTGAAATTTTTGTTTAATTATTTGTTCGAAATTATTTTGATCAGAATTACCTAAAATTCTAACAGCAATACTCCCATGATGAAAATGCCCATGTGCCAATACATTTCCCTTATAATCATGCAGTTGTACAAAATCGCCATCAATTATTTTTGAATTAATTTTAGCAACAGCACCAGAAAATACCCACTGATGATTTCTATCCAAAACCGACTCCCTACCCTTTTTAATTACAATCTCCATTTCAAATTTTATCTAACATCAAAAATAGAGAAGTTTTGGAGGATTTTACTTAAATCAACATAAAACAATAATTAATATAATATTTTTTCTAACATTTATTATTTCCTAAAGTTTTTTCACTGAGCCAGAACCAACTCTACTTGATGAAACTTTTGCTTCGCCAGAATATGAAATATTGCCAGATCCTGCACTTGAAATTTTCAAATTACTTGAAGCATTGCAAACTACATTTCCACTACCAGCTGAAGAAACTTTTACATTTTCTGCTTTTATTTTATTCGTTTGAATGTCACCACTACCTGCACTAGATATGTCTAAATTCTTAACTTTTCCACTTTTCAATTCAATATTTCCTGATCCAGCAGATGAACAATTCAATTTTTCTGCATTAATTGAG
>ENA-UOYA01000439-UOYA01000439.1-activated-sludge-metagenome-genome-assembly--contig:-NODE-439-length-55434-cov-5.350422_pt1 | contig 55434 bp, 45 predicted proteins | sample MGYA00238163_ERZ764804 | MGnify/ENA primary metagenome ERZ764804 (study PRJEB28919, sample SAMN05720223) | activated sludge metagenome | isolation source: Anaerobic digester | place: Hong Kong...
CCTGGGGTGGCGACGGCGGCCGGGGCGGCAATGTTGTCTTTCGGGCTGACGAAGGCCTGCGCACGCTGGTTGACTTTCGCTATAAACGCCATTATAAGGCGGAGCGCGGCCGGCACGGTGAAGGCAAAAATATGCACGGCGCCTCGGGTGAAGACCTGGTTGTACGACTGCCCGCTGGCACTCTGATCAGGGACGCCGATACAGGAGAACTGTTGGCCGACCTGGTAGCACACGACCAGGAGGCGATAGTGGCGCGGGGAGGGCGCGGCGGCAGGGGCAACGCCCATTTCGCTACAGCCAACCGCAAGGCTCCCAAGCTGGCTGAGAAGGGGGAACCGGGTGAGGAGCGCTGGCTTGAACTGGAGCTCAAACTCCTGGCCGACGTCGGACTGATCGGCTTTCCCAACGCGGGCAAATCAACTTTAATTTCCAAGGTATCGGCGGCCAAGCCGAAGATTGCCAACTACCACTTCACTACCATTACACCGAACCTCGGCGTGGTAAGGGTTGAGGAAGGACAGAGTTTTGTCATGGCGGATATCCCGGGGCTGATCGAGGGCGCCCATGTCGGCGCCGGCCTGGGCCACGAGTTCTTGCGCCATGTGGAGCGGACCCGCCTGCTGGTTCATGTCCTGGACGTCTCGGGGAGTGAGGGCAGGGACCCGGTAGAAGATTTTCTTGCTACCAACCGGGAATTGATTTTATATAACCCGGTTATTGGCGCCAAGCCCCAGGTAATAGCGGCCAACAAAATTGATTTGCCTGGCGCGGCTGAGAACCTGCGGCGTGTTAAGGAAGCTTACGGGGAAGAGTACGAGGTCTTTCCTGTTTCGGCAGTTACCGGCAGCGGTCTAGAGCCCCTGGTTTATAGGGTGGCCGCGCTCCTGGCCGGCCTGCCCCCTGAAACACCGGTCCTGCTGGAGGATGCCGGCCCGGTGGTGCACCAGGCCGAGCCGCGTTTTACCGTATTCCGGCAGGAAGGGATCTTTTATGTTAAAGGTAAAGAGATAGAGCGCCATGTGGCTATGACCGACATGGATAATGAAGAAGCGGTAGAGCGGTTGCAGTGGATTATAAAGCGCATGGGGATTGAAGATGATTTAAAGGCTGAAGGCATAAAAGAAGGGGATACGGTTAAAATCGGGAATTTTGAGTTTGAATATGCGGAATAGCACGCAAATCATCGACCTCCCGGCAGTGTATGTCGGTTTACTGTCGCTTAAGTGATATCACAGGCACAGTTCTGCTTTGATCTAGAATATTCAGGTATGATATACTTTTCCCAGGTCATATTTTTAAGGTGTTGATATATGAGCGAAAAAAGAAAATTTAATTCCATCAAAAGGATCGTGGTGAAAGTCGGTACCAGTTCAGTTGCCCATCCCACAGGTAAACTCAACCTTTTTCAGATTGAAAGCCTGGTCAGGCAGTTGGCCGACTTGCATAATCAAGGCCAGGAGGTGCTCCTGGTTACTTCCGGCGCCATTGGCACCGGCGTCGGCCGGCTGGGCCTCACGGCACGGCCGAAGACCATCCCGGGCAAACAGGCTGCTGCCGCGGTCGGCCAGGGTATTTTGATGCACATTTATGAGAAGTTTTTTTCTGAGTACGGGGTTACCTCGGGCCAGGTCCTGCTTACCAGGGAGGACTTTTCCGACCGACGCCGTTTCCTGAACGCAAGAAACGCGCTGCACGCCATGCTTCAGTATGGGGTGATACCGGTGATTAACGAAAACGACACCGTGGCGGTTGATGAGATCAAACTTGGTGAAAATGATACACTCTCTGCCCTGGTGGCAAGCCTCGTGGACGCTGAACTGCTGATTTTACTGTCTGATATTGAAGGGCTGTATACAGCGGACCCGCGTAAAGACCCCGGGGCCCGGTTGATCCCGGAAGTCAAAGAAATAGACAACGAAATAGAAGCGCTTGCCGGCGGTGCAGGCAGCAAGATGGGCACAGGAGGCATGACCACAAAAATTCAGGCGGCCAAGATTGCCGCGCACTCCGGAGTGTACACTGTCCTGGCCCACTCGGGCGAAAAAGATATCATCCGGCGGATTGCAGCCGGAGAGCAGGTCGGTACGGTTTTCTGGCCTTTAGCCAATAAACTGGAAAACAAAAAGCAGTGGATTGCATACAGCTCGGCTGTATGCGGAAAAATATTAGTTGACGAAGGCGCTGCCACGGCTCTGGCCAGACAGGGCAAAAGCCTGCTGCCTTCCGGCATCACCGGACTGGAGGGTGCGTTTGAAATGGGCAATACGGTAATTATCACCGGGCCGGACGGTAAGGAAATCGGCAGAGGTATAACCAATTATTCCTCAGCCGAGATAAACCTGATTAAAGGAGCGCAGACCAGGGATATTGCCCGCGTCCTGGGCTATAAAGACTATGATGAGGTAGTGCACCGGAACAACCTCGTACTTGACCTTTAGCTAACCGTTTATTCTGGAGTCTGACTCCTGAATTCTGTATTCTATAGTTCCTGGTTTTACCTTGCTTTTATTTTAGACAAACAGTACAATTTTTCTATGAATAACGAAACTAGAAAAGAACACCGCCTGGGTGTTATGGGGGGGACCTTTGACCCGATTCACTACGGGCACCTGGTCGCCGCCGAAGGAGCCAGACACTCGCTCAGCCTGGAAAGGGTTATTTTTATACCCGCGGGCAGCCCTCCTCATAAGCCGGGCTATTTTATTTCAGAACCGAGGGACCGCTACACCATGACCTGTCTGGCCGTGGCCTCCAATTCTTTTTTCGAGGCCTCGACGCTGGAGGTGGACAGGCCTGGCCCTTCTTATACTATTGACACAATCCACGCTTTAAAACAGCTTTACCCGGAGCATCAAATTTATTTCATCACCGGCGCCGACGCATTGCTGGAAATTTTGACCTGGAAAGCCTTTGAAGAACTGCTGACAATTTGCCGTTTTGTGGCCGCTACCCGTCCAGGCTACCGTTTGTCCGAGCTGCAAAGCAAACTGAACCAACTGCCAGGTAATTTGAAACAAAATATTTTATGTATGGAAGTACCGGCCCTTGCTATTTCTTCCACCGACATCAGACAGAGGGTGCGGGAGGGCAGGCCAATAAAGTACCTCCTGCCGGAATCTGTTGAAGAATATGTTCTAAAAAAACATCTTTACAGGACATGAAATCTGGAAAATCTTTGCCTGGTTAAGATTGCATTAGGAAATTTCCTTCTGTAAATAATAGATTAAATCAAAGTATCTTGGAGAAAGAGGTGATTGGTGAATGGCGCGTACCTTATATGTTGGAAATCTCCCGTGGGCTACCAAGGCCGAGGATTTGGCCGACGCTTTTTCAGCGCACGGTGAAGTATTAAGCAGCCGCGTTATAACTGATCGTGAGACCGGTCGTTCCCGGGGGTTTGGCTTCGTAGAAGTCCGGGATGAAGATGCGGATACCATGATCGCCGCGATGAACGGTACCGAACTGAACGGAAGGGTTATAACAGTAAACGAGGCTAAGGCGAGAGAAGATAGGGCAAGCGGCGAAATCTCATAATAGAAGCTTACCAAAAATCTAAAACTTGACGCAGGTGTAAAAAAGTTTGAGCAATAAACAGCCGGTGATGGAATAATATTCAATAATAACCCGTGTAGAATAGACCTATGCGGGTTATTTTATTACACATAAAAAGGACACCGAAAGACTGTTGGCGAATAATTCTATTAGAAGGGAAAATATTTTCTGCCGGCTGGGTTTTTTACAAACCCACAGCCGTTGGAGCGGAGGGAAGGAAAATAGACAAGAATGTTGAAAGTTGCAGGCAGCGTTTAGATAAGGATAATTTTGCCCGTCACCTGGGCATTAACCTTCTGGAGATCAAGCCTGGTTACGCGCGCGCCAGTATGCGGGTTACTTCAGAGTTGCTTAACGGCGCCGCGCTGACGCACGGCAGTGCTGTTTTTGCCCTGGCGGATATTGTTTTTGCCGCGGCCAGCAACTCACACGGCTCCCTGGCGCTGGCTCTGAATGTAAGCATCAATTTTCTAAAGGCTACTTCAGAGGGCTCTTTGCTGACCGCTGAGGCGCGTGAAGAAAACCTGACCAGAAAGACGGGACTGTACCGTCTTGAGGTAAGAGAGGAAAGCGGTGACCTAGTGGCCCTGGCGGACGGGATAGCCTACCGCGTGGGGAATAAATAAGGAGATACCCGCTTAGAAGGAACTTTTGCATTAAAAGAAGAATATAAACCTGATTACATAAATTGAGGGGGAGTGGCCTTGTCATTAAGTCCACAGGCAATTACCAACATTGCTGTGCAGGCTGCGAAAGACAAAAAGGCTTCAAACATCACCGTACTTGATATCCGTGAACTGACCGTAATAGCTGACTATTTTATAATCTGCAGCGGTTTTTCCAGTACCCAGGTCCAGGCTGTTGTAGAAAACATCCAGGAAAAATTGAAGGAAGCGGGGATGCCGGCCCTTCGCCGGGAAGGTTTTCGGGAAGCCAAATGGGTGCTGCTGGATTATGGTGATGTCATAGTCCATGTCTTTCAGGAAGCGGAACGGCAGTTCTATAATCTTGAACGCTTGTGGGGGGACGCCCCGGTGGTGGGTGTGCCGGTAAACATCTAGAATTAATTACTTTTTCTCTCTGTTGACAGATTAAAACGTATGTCTTATAATAAATCTCAGTTTTAGCTGACAAGGCAATGATGAGGAGCAGTAAGCAGTGCAACTCCGAAGAGAGCCGCCGGGTGGTGCGAGGCGGTGGGCCAAACTGCCGAAACTCGCCTTTGAGCCGTCTGGAGGAAGTATTAGTACTCCGGACCGGGTGCGCCGTTATCGCTGTAAGAGGGTAAAGATGGGGCTGTGGCGCAGTGGGAGCGCGCTTCCTTGGCATGGAAGAGGCCGCGGGTTCAATCCCCGCCAGCTCCACCATGATATATCTTTGCCAAAAAGGGTGGTACCGCGGGTTAAACCTCTCGTCCCTAAAAAGGACGAAGAGGTTTTTATTATTTTAGGGGAGGGGAATATGTGAGTGTAATTGATTTTGGAGGAATTACATTAGGCGAGCTGGTTGACCAGATTACTGAAGCCTGTCCCGACACGGAGGCGTTGGTTTACCCGGACCGCGGCTTGAGGTACACTTATACAGAGTTCCGGGAAGCCTGCAACCAGATTGCCAAGGGGTTAATGAAGCTGGGTGTAAAAAAAGGTGACAGCACCGCGATTTGGGCCACCAATGTGCCCGAGTGGGTGATCACCCAGTTCGGCAGCCCCCGGATGGGTGCGGTGCTGGTAACAGTCAATACTAATTACAAGGTGTTTGAGCTTGAGTACCTGCTCAAGCAGTCAGACAGTACTACCCTGATTTTAATAGAGGGCACTAAAACATCTGATTACATAGGCATGGTCTACGAGCTTTGTCCTGAACTGAAGGAATGCAAACCGGGCGAACTGGTATCGGAAAGGCTGCCTTATTTAAAAAATGTGATCCTGATCGGTGATAAAAAACTCCCGGGCATGTTCACCTGGGCTGAGGTCATGAAAATGGCCGAAGAAGTTGCGGACGAGGAACTGGAAGCCGTCATGGCTTCGCTGAAGCCGGATGATGTGATCAACATGATGTACACCTCGGGGACTACCGGTTTCCCCAAAGGGGTTATGCTCACCCACCGCAACTTGATCTTAAACGGCCTAGGCATAGGGGACAGCATGAAATTAACCCCGCAGGACAGGTTGTGCATACCGGTACCGTTTTTCCACTGCTTTGGCTGTGTGCTGGGTACAATGGCCTGCGTCACGCACGGGACCACCATGGTGCCGGTCGAAGTATTTGACGCCAGGCAGGTGCTGTGGACTATTGAAAAAGAGCGCTGCACCGGAGTGCACGGGGTGCCCACGATGTTTATCATGGAGCTGGAGGTAATGGAGAAGGAGAAATTCGACACTTCCTCCCTGCGCACGGGGATTATGGCCGGCTCGCCCTGCCCCATTGAAGTCATGAAAAAAGTTGTGGACGTTATGACTGCGGACCAAATAGTAATTACATATGGGCAGACCGAGTCCTCGCCGGGGATTACCAACACTACGACGGATGACCCGCTGGAACTCAGGGTTTCCACAGTGGGGCGCACACTGCCTGATGTGGAGATGAAAATTGTCGACCCGGAAACCGGGCAAGAAGTAGGCCCCCATACCCAGGGGGAAATTTGCGCCCGCGGCTACAACATCATGAAAGGGTACTACAAAATGCCCGAAGCGACCGCGGCCGCCATTGACAAGGACGGCTGGCTGCACACCGGCGACCTGGGTACGGTTGACGAAAACGGTTACCTGAAGATTACCGGACGCCTCAAGGATATGATCATCCGCGGCGGTGAAAACATTTACCCCAGGGAAATCGAGGAGTTCCTCTATACTCACCCCTGCGTCAAGGACGTGCAGGTGGTTGGCGTGCCGAGCGTCAAATACGGCGAGGAAGTTATGGCTTATATCCAGCTGAAGCCAGGAAGCCAGTTGACGGAGGAAGAAGTGAAAAAATTCTGTGGCGGGCAGATTGCCCGCTATAAAATCCCGAAATACGTGGCTTTTGTAGACGGCTATCCCATTACCGCCAGCGGCAAAATCCAAAAATTCAAGCTGCGTGAAATGGCTGTCGAAATGCTGGGCCTGCAGGACGCTGCCAAGATCGAAACAGCGTAACTGAGACGTGAGAAATGAGACGTGGGACGTGGGACTTTAGGGCTTGTCTTTATGGTCATGTGAGACAAGTGAACAGTTCCTCCACTTATGTGTAAGTACTTAGATGTAAGATCTGGGAAACTATATAAGCATTGTGCAAAGAAGTTTAAGCTAATACGTAGAAGTACAGAAGGTGGGACGTGAGGAATGAAGGATAGACTTTTGGGTATAAATGCTCAAAAGGAATGCCTGAACCAAACGTCCCACTTCCCACGACCAACATCCAATTTAATTTGCACAAATTGTTAAGATGTGAGATATTAGACTATGGAGTTAGACATTTTGGGTGCTGAGCGAATCAAGGGGGAACCAAATTGAAAGAAAAGTACAATTTTGATGAAGTTGAGAGAAAGTGGCAGGAGCGATGGGCTGAAGAAGACCTATACGCAGTACCGGACTTTTCCGACCGGCCGAAATACTACTGCCTGGAGATGTTTCCCTACCCTTCGGGCAAACTGCACATGGGTCATGTGAGGAACTACTCAATAGGTGACGTGGTGGCGCGCTTTAAAACCATGCAGGGCTTTCACGTGCTCCACCCCATGGGCTGGGACGCTTTCGGGCTGCCGGCAGAAAACGCCGCTATCAAACACGGCGGGATTCACCCGGCCCAGTGGACCATCGATAATATCAGCAATATGCGCGAGCAGTTAAAACAATTGGGTATCAGCTATGACTGGAACAGGGAGTTCGCCACCTGTGACCCGGAATATTACCGCTGGACAGAGTGGCTTTTTCTCCAGCTTTTCCACAGCGGACTGGCTTACAGAAAGCTCTCCGCAGTGAACTGGTGCCCCGGCTGCGCCACGGTGCTGGCCAACGAGCAGGTTGTAAACGGGGGCTGCGAGCGCTGCAAGTCAACAGTAGAAAAGCGCGAGCTGGCCCAGTGGTTCTTTAAAATTACAGATTACGCCGACCGCCTGCTGGGCGACATGGAGCTTTTGGATGGCTGGCCTGAAAAGGTTAAAATCATGCAGGAGAATTGGATCGGCCGCAGCGAGGGTGCGGAGATCGATTTCAAAATAGATGGCTCACAGGAGACTATCACTGTGTACACCACACGGCCGGACACGGTGTTCGGTGTTACTTACATGGTCCTGGCACCGGAACACCCGCTGGTGGAAAAACTAATTGCCGGCAGCAAGGACGAAGCAAAGGTCCGGGAGTTTGTCCGCAAAGTGCGCAACTTAAGCGAGATCGATCGCACCTCCAATGAGGTGGAAAAGGTCGGCCTGCCTATCGGGGCCTCCTGTGTAAACCCGCTGACCGGAGATAAGGTGCCCATCCTGATTGCCAACTATGTCCTGCTGGAATACGGCACAGGCTGCGTGATGGGTGTCCCGGCCCACGACCAGCGTGACTTTGAATTCGCCAGGAAGTACGGTTTCCCGATCAGGGTGGTAATCCAGCCGCCTGGTGCCGAGCTGGAACCTGACACCATGGAAGCAGCTTACGAAGAAGAAGGCCTGCTGGTAAATTCCGGCCGTTTTAACGGCCTGCCCAATCAAGAGGCGATCAAGGCTATTACCAGCCACCTGGAAGAAAAGGGGCAGGGCAGGTTCAGGGTAACTTACCGCCTGCGGGACTGGCTTATTTCCCGCCAGCGCTACTGGGGCGCGCCCATACCCATCATTTATTGTGATCACTGCGGTCCGGTGCCGGTCCCGGAAAGCGACCTGCCGGTGCTGCTGCCCATGGAAGTTGAATTTAAACCTACCGGCCAGTCACCCCTGGCCGAATGTCCCGAATTTGTAAACGCGGTTTGCCCGAAATGCGGCGGGCCGGGCAAAAGAGAGACCGACACTATGGATACCTTTATGTGCTCTTCCTGGTATTACTACCGCTACACCAGCCCGGGGGAAGACAGCGGGCCCTGGGACAAAGCCAAGACCGACTACTGGCTGCCGGTAGACCAGTATATCGGCGGGGTGGAGCACGCCATCCTGCACCTTCTGTACTCGAGGTTTTTTACCAAGGTGCTGTACGACCTGAAGCTGATCAGCAATCTTGAGCCCTTCACCAACCTGCTCACCCAGGGTATGGTCTTAAAGGACGGGGCGAAAATGTCCAAATCCAAGGGCAACGTGGTGAGCCCGGAAGATATTGTGGCGCGTTACGGGGCGGATACCGCCAGGATGTTCATCCTCTTCGCCGCACCCCCCGAGAGGGACCTGGAATGGAGCGACCAGGGTGTGGAAGGGTGCTTCCGCTTTTTGAACCGGGTCTGGCGCCTGGTTGAGCCCCTGCAGGATGTAATTAAAAATACAACCGGACGGCCTGCGGAGAACCTGGTGGGAGTGAACCGCGAAATGCGGCGGATTACCCACAAAACTATTAAGAAGGTAACCGAGGATATAAGCACCCGTTTCAACTTCAATACCGCGGTCAGTGCCATCATGGAACTGGTCAATGCGCTTTACCAGTTCAAAGAACTGCCGGAAACCGACCGCGATCAGGCTGTGCTGCGGGAGTCTGTCGACGCTCTGCTGCTCCTGCTGGCTCCTTTCGCTCCCCATATCACCGAGGAAATCTGGGAAGCGACCGGGCACCAGGGGAGCGTCCACATGCAGGCCTGGCCGTCATATGACCCGGCTGCCATTGTTGAAGATGAAATCACCATAGTGGTCCAGGTTAACAGCAAAGTGCGCGACCGCATGCTGGTCCCGGCAGGCCTGACAGCCGCCCAGATGCAGGAACTGGTAATGAAGGACCCCAAAGTCCTCAAGCTTACGGAAGGCAAAAAAATTGTAAAAATAATACCCGTACCAGGTAAACTGGTCAATATAGTTGTAAAATAACACCAGGCAAATCAGGAACCGTCCCCATTTGCTACAGTTTGCTACAGTTTGCCAGATTAAAAAAACTTTTTCATGCGTCAGCTCTGAAAATATATATTGGCCCTTGCAGATTTTTTTGCCGGGAGTTATAATACATTTAATTTTATATCCTAAAGTCTATGAAGGAGAAAAGTAAACTGGCCCCAGTCCTCCAGGGAGGGAGTGTCACCGACTGGAAGCATTCCCAGGGTATGACCTGTTGAAGTTCTCTCCGGAGACGCCGGCTGAAACCGCCAGGTGCGGCAAGTAGGCTTGGACGTATGCTCCCGGCGTTAAAAGGGAGGGGGTATCGGAATGATTGTTCCTGTACTCTTACCGAGGGGGTGCCATGGCATTTTGCCATGGACCAACCAGGGTGGTAACGCGAAAAGCTGAGCTTCTCGTCCCTGCGGGGCGAGGAGCTTTTGTATTTGCAGACGTGTTTTTCTGGTTATGATCCCCCCGCTAAGCATTCCCGTACCTTGTCAGAGAGGGCCGTTTTCGGCCAATTAGGGTGGTACCACGGAAGCCTGCTGCTCCGTCCCTTATTAAGGGAGCAGCAGGCTTATTTATATATTTGGAGGGAAAAAGAATGGTAGTGGTGATGAGTTTAACGGCTGAGCCGGAACAAATTAAGGCTGTGCAGCAAAGGCTGGAGCAATACGGCTATGAAGTCCATTTCATTCACGGGGTCAAGCGCCTGGTCATAGGAGCGGTTGGAGACCGTAAGGAAATCGCTTCTCTTGGTTTGGAAGCCATGCCCGGCGTGGAGAAGATTGTGCCGATTATGAAACCGTATAAACTGGTAAGCCGGGAGTCCAAAGGTAAACACAGTATGGTCAGGGTGAAAAACGTGAATATAGGCGGCAATGACCTGACGGTAATTGCCGGCCCCTGCGCGGTCGAAAGCAGGGAACAACTGCTTGCCGCCGCCCGCAGGGTGCGCCGGTCAGGTGCGAGGGTCCTGCGGGGAGGGGCATTCAAGCCCAGGACATCCCCTTACAGCTTCCAGGGCTTGGAGGAGGAAGGTTTGAAAATACTGGCTGAGGCATCTGAGGAAACCGGTCTGGTTACGGTAACCGAAATTATTGATGAAGCCAGCCTGGAACTGGCGCTGAAATATGTTGACATGGTCCAGGTGGGAGCCAGGAACATGCAGAACTTCCAGCTGCTGCGCCAGGTAGGCCGCTCAGGCAAGCCAGTGTTGCTGAAAAGGGGTTTGTCTTCAACCATTGAAGAATGGCTGATGGCTGCCGAGTATATTGTTTCGGAAGGCAATGAAAACGTGGTGCTTTGTGAGCGGGGAATCCGTACTTTTGAAAGCGCCACCCGCAATACGCTTGACCTCAGCGCCGTGCCGCTGGTTAAAGGGCTGAGTCATCTTCCAGTAATAGTAGACCCGAGTCACGCCACCGGAATGCAGAGGCTGGTGGCACCCATGGCCAGGGCTGCTGTGGCGGCGGGGGCGGACGGCCTGATTGTCGAAGTCCATCCTGACCCCTGCAGGGCGCTGTGTGATGGCCCCCAGTCCCTGACACCTGAAGATTTCGACTCCCTGATGTCGGAAATAAGGACAGTGGCGGCCGCAGTCGGGCGTGTTGTGAGGGAGGCTGTGTGTAGTGTATAGGTTAGGATATCTCGGCCCCAAAGGGACATTTTCAGAAGAAGCCGCCATCCTGTACCAGAACGGAAAAGAGGGGGAATTGCTTGCTTGTTCCTTTTTAGAGGAGATTTTCAACGGGGTTGCGGCCGGCAGACTGGATGAAGGTGTGGTCCCGGTGGAAAATTCGATAGAAGGTTCTGTCGGCGCCGTGCTGGACCTGCTGGCGGGGCCATATTACCTTTTTGTACGCGGGGAAGTGTTTCTGTCTGTCAGGCAGTCCTTAATGACCCGGCCTGGTGTGCAGCTCGAAAGGGTGAAAAGGGTTTTCTCCCACCCGCAGGCCCTGGCCCAGTGCCGCAGCTTTCTCCAGCGGGAATTGCCGGGCGCTCAAATGACAGAATGCACCAGCACAGCTGCGGCCGCCAGGCGGGTAGCCGCCGGCAGCCGCCCCTGGGCTGCGCTTGGGCCGGCTAGAGCTGCTGAGGAATACGGGCTTGAGGTGGTTGTACCGGCAGCCAACGACTACCAGGACAACGTTACGCGCTTCTGGGTGGTGGGAAAGGAGCAGCTGCCCGGAAATTTAGAAAAAAAGTATAAGACATCTATTGTTTTTGGTGTTGGGGACCGTCCCGGAGCTTTGTATGACATATTGCGTGAATTTGCAGTTCGCGGCATCAACCTTACCCGTATAGAATCCAGACCGGCGAAAAAAAATCTGGGTGACTACTTGTTTTTCATAGATTTTTTAGGTGGGCAGGTGCAGCAAGAGGTGCAGGAAGCACTGCGCCAGGTGGCTGCCATTACTCTGGGTTTAAAAATTTTGGGTTCATATCCCGCATAGAAGAGCCGACACGAGACAATTATATGGCTTCGATTGACCCATAACACAGGTTGCTTTGTTATGGGTCGTTTTATGGATAAGGTATTTATTATACAAATTTTTTCTACCGCGGGCCGCATCCCCGGGAAACCATGTCAGTCTTTGTGGCCAAAGGGGAGGCCAAAGACATATTGGAAACAAGTTCTCAACTCGAATATAGTTCAGCACAGGCCACCGGGTCATTGACCAGGGGGAGGACAGGTTTCTACGTTAACTTGAAAGAGATGGTTATTATGCGTGCAACCCCCGGGACTAACATAACCTTACCCCGGGTCGAAGTTGTCGAAAGCGGGGTCTCCCCCGGGCCGGGCAGGGAGAAGCCCAACGTTAACAAAGGAGTGGCGCTCAACGGGTCGGCCGTATTCAGAAAGGTCAATATGCTGGGATGGCTGGACGAGTCAGAGACACTGGGGCTGCTCTGGCTCAAAGGGAAAAACCCTAAGGGGATTATCACCATACCCTCTCTGACTGACCCTAATAGGGGTCACGGTACCAAAAAAAGAAAATTGTACGCTAAGCCAATTTTTGGTAATAGAATTCAATTTTGCTGTACGTTAGGATAATGATTTTAAACAAATATAGGCCAGTCGTAAGATATCGTCCCAATGCTCACGAATCTTTTTTTCTTTGATTCTATCACCTATTAAGGGTTCCAGATATGGGTATGTCGAAGGCTTCTCAAAAACATACATTTTCTTGTCGCTAAGATCTCGAATACGGGGAGCAAACCGGAAGCCCAACAGATGGAACATAGCGAACACGTGGTCAGTATAGCCCGAGGTATCCGTGTAGTGTTCTTCTATCTTCAGCCATTTTTACAAGCCCCAGGTTGATTCCTTCTGCTAAGATTGCCGCAAATAAAACGATTTTATCCTTGGCTTCCGACCTGGTATGCAGGTGCGTAAAATGTCTGCTGAACCCGGTCCAGGTGTCCACTTCCACGAGTAAATCAGTCAGTTTTATTCGAGGCAGCAGGCCATACGCGCGCCGGATTAGTTCTTCTACTTCATCAGGGACTATTTTTTGTAGGGGTGCTATTCGAAGCTTTCCATCCTGCAGGGAGGCGTCGGGGAGTTTGTTCTTTTTGATCAATTTAGAAACCACTTGCAATTGGTCGTGTAATTGCTGCTTCCGGCTCTCAAGATATAAATCAATATTGGTAGGCACTGCCACCGGCAAGTCACCCGCCTGGCACATTGCATCCCACGCTTCCGCAGTTAAAAGGTACTCTTCGAAATTCTTAAATTGTCGGCTCCCGGTTACCCAGACGTCACCGGAACGCAGATGGTTGCGCAACTCTGACAAAGCACAGATTTCGTAATAACGTTTATTAATCCCGTTGTCCTGGAAGACGTATTTCTCCCATCTTGGTTTAACAAAATCAGTTGGGGCCTGTGCTCGTTTGCGAACAGTCCAGACTAAGCGTTCCACCGCGTACATGGCGGGTATAACGATCTTGCGGGCCCGCATTTCCTGAACCAGCGCGTCAACCAGAACCATCGATTTATCTGTAATCATCGCAATCGGCAACAAGTAATCGCTAAGCTCTTTGTATTCTTGACGATCAAAAGAACGAAACCCAAGGGCTTTTCTAATTTCAGCAAGGTGTTCCCGGCGTGTTGTATCCCGAATACGAGCGTAATCCTTTATTAATACGGGAGAAACTTTTAACTGACCGGCTATATAGGACAAGACTCTATCCGGGACTTTTTCTTCCGCATTATAAGGTCTCCCAGGAAAATGCAGATAACCTATCTGAACTGCAAATCCCAGTCGGTTATGGTCACCGCGGCGGAGATTGGCGATTTCGATTTCCTCCGGGGACAAGGTAAAATAACGAGCGATATCTCGATCACTCATATCATTTGGTATCTCGGTAAACTGTTTCCTCTGTATCGGTGGCAAATCCGCTTACGGCTGACTTAACCCGCAAGCGGTGGCTCACGCTGTACCCGGAGGTTTCCAAGTGCTCCAGGTACATTTCCAGGGCCGTCTTGGTAAAATGCTCGGGATGAAAACGGCCACAGCTTCCCGGCCCTCGGCAATCCAAGAAGTGAATTGACGCAGGACTCTTATGTACGCATCCGTTGTTCTTTCGGATTTGCCGGCTAAATACTCTTGGTACTCGGCTAAAAGAGATTGATCCGGGTACAGATTTACCACCTTATTCATTGCTCATTCCTCCGTATAATATTTTCTGTTACGAGATTTTGGGGCTTATTTTGCCTTTTTTTGATAGTTATACCTACCATACCATAATAAACAAGTAACAGAAACCATAATCTATTACAAGTTTTCTGTTACTATTAAGTTTTTACGGTTTTTTACATCACGTAAAATGATCAAAAACATCTGAAAAATTTAGAAGGTCGAATATCCGAAGTGGTGCTTATTATAGAATGCGATCAAGACCAGGTGAAAATAGTGGAACATGTCCTTTGGGATAACCTTGCTATAGGGGTTAGCTAGCAGTAAGGCTCGATGAGGGCCAGGGGATGGATTCCAAAATACTTGAAAAATAGGCACCCCATTTATAACCACCAAGGAGAACGGTACCGGCCTGGGCCTGGCGGTCTGCTACAGCATTGCCGCGCGGCATAACGCTAAAATAGAGGTAGATACCGGTCCTGTCGGTACTACGTTCTATGTAAGGTTCAGGTGTGGACATTAAATGTTGCTGTAATAAGGGAAGGGTTTTTGATGTTGTGTCGCTGTTAGACGAAAGACTCAAGCAAAAATTGTAGATCGCTACGTAAAGAAGAATTTTCCTTAGCGTCTATTATTGTCAAAATGTTGGTGGTACAACAAGCTAACGTATAAGTAAACAGATTTTTTTATCGTTAACAATGTTTAGCGTATGAAACCGCGTTTTGTTAGCGGGGCTCCAAGGATAAGTTCTTAGATGAGGGGAGTAGCACATTTTTTTAATCGATGCCCAAGACGATAATAATAATTCTAATTAATGAGACCGAAAGAGATAATTATCTTTCCTCCTGACAATACAACAATGTCTGAATTATCTGACGTTTGCCCCTGGTTTAAGATATGCTGGTATTAACCCTAATCGGTAAGGAGAGGGTCGGGAAAAAGCCCCCTCTTTTTTGATTGAATGCATATTTTTTAAGTATTTGTTAATAATACAATAAATTGAGAGTAGAGGTAAATATATGTTTAAATTGTTTTTAACGATATTACGACGAATTAATGGCAGGAAAACAAAGATAAAGGAAGGAGCCCAGTCCCATTGGGAAACAACGTTTGAAACGGAAAGGAGGCCCATTTCCTCCAGCCTTGAGAAGAATAAAGCGATCGTAAAAGAAATATTTGACCGCTGCGACGACCTGGTAATACGTGAAATAATCATCAGTAGGAAAAGTCCGGTTAGGGCACTGGTCGTTTATCTTGACCCGATGGTCAACCCCGACCTGCTGCAGCACAACCTGCTGCGCGCCCTGCTCAATGTGGACGAGGCGCCTTCCAATGGAATAACCATAGCTTGGCTGAAGGAAAAAGTTATCCCGGCCGGGGACATACAGGAAAAAAAACGGTGGGTAGAAGTGGGCAATGGTATTGCCAAGGGACTGGTGGGAATTTTCGTTGAGGGTCAGGGCAGCGTTCTTTTAACCAGCATCTTTGAGGATGTCAGCCGATCCATTTCCCAGCCCACGGCCGAACCTTTGATTAGAGGACCCGCGGATGCTTTTAACGAGGACCTGCGTACTAACATCGCCCTGCTGCGTAAGCGCCTGCACACCACCCGCCTGGCAGTGGAAAACCTGGAGATTGGTGAACTATCTAAGACAGCGGCAAGCCTGGTTTATTTAAAGGGCTACGTCACTGACGAACTGATCCATGAAGTTAAAGAGCGTATCCAGCGTATAAAAATAGACGGTGCTCACGCTGGCGGTTATCATGAAGAGTTTCTTCAGGATAACCCCTATTCCCTGTTCAACCCCATCGAGCCGACAGAGCGACCGGATAAGCTTTACGGCCACCTCCTGGAGGGCGCGGTCGGATTGATGTTCGAGAATACGCCTTTTGCCATAATCTTCCCGGTAACCCTTCCTTCCCAGATCCAGAGTCCCGAAGATTACTACAACCACTACTGGTTTGCTTCATTTATCAGGCTATTCCGATGGGCAGGGTTCTTTTTCGCTATTTTTCTGCCGTCGTTTTACATCGCGATCACCACTTACCACCAGGAACTGGTGCCCACTCCTTTGCTGATATCCATCATCGCCTCCCGCGAGGGGGTGCCGTTTCCTGGCTTTTTGGAAGCCCTGCTCATGGAACTGGCTTTTGAATTATTAACGGAGGCGGGGGTTCGCCTGCCCAGGGCTTTTGGCCAGACCATCAGCATCGTGGGGGGGATAGTGATCGGGCAGGCGGCGGTCAACGCCAGCCTGGTGTCGCCGATACTTGTGATAGTAGTGGCGTTGACGGCTGTTGCCACCTACACCATCCCCTCGATAACTTTATCGAATACCGTCCGCATGCTGCGGTTTCCCTTCATGATTGCTGCCGCCTTCATGGGGTTGTTTGGTGTGGTTGCCGGCAGCATGCTTTTAATCTTTCATTTATGCTCCCTGCGCTCTTTCGGGGTACCCTACCTCTCACCGCTGGCCCCGTTAAGCATGGGTGATTTGAAAGACACCTTTATCCGGGCGCCGGCCTGGATGATGATTATGCGGCCACGGCTGACCGGCTACGTTGAGCCTCAACGGCAGCCCCGCGGTCAAAAGCCCCGCCCGCCTGCCCCCGAGGGCAATCGCAGTCTACGCTGGGGAAGGAAGAAGTAATAAATGCTTGACAAAGGCCGTATAAGCAGCGTGCAACTGATGCTGGTTTTGTTCATGGTTGAGATGGCCACTGCTTTTCTCCTTGTACCGTCTATAGTAGCCCAGGCGGCAGGACCGGACAGCTGGCTATCCGTTCTGGGGGTCGCCACTGCCTACGGTTTAGCCGTGGCCCTGATTTGCGTGGCCCTGGGAAAAAGGTTTCCATTTCAGGTATTTACCGAGTACCTTCCCGAAGTCTTGGGGCGGGTGCCGGGCAAGCTTTTAGCCGCAGCCTATACAGTTGTTTTTATCCACCTTACCTCGGTGGTGGTGGGCGAAAACTCCATCTTTATTCATACCGTCTTTCTTCGGGAAACCCCTCCCCTGATTATCAACCTTATGATGGTAGGTGCCGCTGTTTATGGGGTATATCTTGGGGTCGAGGTGCTTGCCCGGGCGAACGAGATGGTATTTCCCATATTTATACTGTCGATCACCATATTATTAGCCTTGGTGGCCAGAGAGATAGACCTCGACCACCTGCGCCCGGTTCTGGCCAACGGCCCCCTGCCGGTGTTGAAGGGGGCTATGGTACCCGCCGCCTGGCGGGGGGAAGTATTCTTTCTCCTTCTGCTCTACCCCTACCTCAATCAGAAGAACGAGGCTCTGAAGTCAGCAGCGGGGACGGTTTTAATGTCCGGGGTTTTCGCGGCAACAGTTACCGCAGTAACGATAGGGGTATTCAGTGACCTGGTCGCCTCCCGCCAGATCTACCCGGTTCTCAACCTGGCCCGCTACATTTCGGTAGCGGGAATTCTGGAGCGCCTGGAACTGTATCTCATCATCATCTGGATGGCCGGGGTGATTATCAAGCTGGCGGTTTTCTACCACTCCTGCAGCGTTATGGCCGCCTCTACCTTGGGTCTCAAGGATTATCGCGTAACCGTTTTCCCGATCGCCCTGGCCACCATTGTCATAAGCGGAAGATTATACGAAACGGACTATCTAAAACTGGTGGAGTTTTTATCCAAGTTCTGGCCTTTCTATGGCTATACTGTAGAATTATTGATTCCCGGCCTGATTCTACTGGTGGCGGTGATAAGGAAAAAGGGAGGTAATCGGGTTGACTTTTAGAAAAAAATTTAAAATTAAAACTATAGTTGGCCTCTTTCTGCTGGTTCTGATTTCCTTAACCATGACCGGGTGTTGGAACCGGCGGGAAATGAACGATATAACACTCAGTACCGCTATTGGCATAGACCGGGTGGTGGTGGACGGCCGGCCCATTTTCCTCTTTTCCGTGCTCGCCGCGAGGCCAGCTGTACCAAGCGGAGGCGCCACGGCCGGGGGCGGCGGCGGTACTACTGGGCCAAGGGTCGCCGGCGTGGGAACGGTTATCTCTACTGAGGGGGAGACTGTTTACGACGCGATAAGGAACTACTCCATGCGCACCTCCCGGCAGCTTTTTTTGAGCCACAGCTTGGTAATAGTCTTCGGGGAGGAGATGGCCAAGGAAGGAATAGGCGAGGTGCTCGACTTCTGCAATCGCCAAAAGGATATCCGTGAGCGTACGTGGGTAGTGGTCTGCGAGGGTCTGGCCCGCGACGCCCTCCAGTCCCAGCCCGAGATGGAATCGATAACCTCTGTAGAGTTGAATAAGATGATACCCCTAAATCAATCCCGGGCCTCCAAGGTGGCAATAGCCAACCTGTTCCAAGTGACGCGTGACCTATTGACCCCGGGGAAAGAGGCGGCGGTTAGCAATATAAAACTATTCGTGCCGCCGGAAACCAGTTCGCCCATCCGCCCGACCGGAACAGCCCAGACCCCCGGTTCTCCAAGCGGGAAAGGCGGTGGTGCCGAAATTCAGGCTCAGAACAAGACCTTTGCCCTAAGCGGGGCGGCGGTGTTCAGGGGCGATCGGATGGTAGGCCGGATGGACGAAGAGGAAACCCAGGGTATGTTATTTATCAAAAACCAGGCTGACGGCGGTATTATACCCATTGCCTTCAGCGCCCCGGAGAAAAACGCCTCATTTCTTTATCGGGACGTGAAAGCAAAGGTTAAGCCGGTAATTAACGAGGACGGCAGTATAATGTTTGAAATCCGCATCAACGGCAAAGTAGAACTGCAGGAACAAAAGAACGCGGCAATCGACATAGCCGAGGAAGACATAAAACATGCCGAGGAATTGATAAACCAGGAGGTTGAGCGCCGCTGCATCAAGGCGGTGGCCAGGAGCAAGGAGTTAAAGTCGGACGTTTTTGGGTTCGGAGAAAAGATTTATCGATCAAAACCTAAAGCATGGGAGGAGATTCAGAGCCAGTGGGGAGAAATCTTCCCAATAGTTATAGTAAGCGTAACAGCAGATTTTAAAATCGAGCACCTCGGGTTAATAAACAAGCCAATAGTTATTCAATAAATACTCTTAAACCGTTGGCCGTTACCCGAAAATGAGAAGTAAACCCGATTTACTTGTGGGAGAAGACGAGCGGGCTGGTTCGACAGATATTTACGCACCTGCATACCCGGGCAGGAACTAAGGAATAGATCAATTTTATCTGCTGTAATCTCATGAGAAAGGAGCATTATTTACTACAAATTTGCTTAGCGTACATTTTTCTTTTTTTGGTACGGTCCCCCCTAATAAGAAAATGTCCATCGACATAACCCGCAGCAGCACGGAAGTGGAACCGCAGTATGACGGAGATTCAGTGTGGTTTAATGTAAACATCGATCTGGAGGGGGATCTGCTGGAACAGCAGTCGGCAGAAAATATCCTTGAGCGCGAAGTGCGAAAAGCAATTGAAGAAAAAATTGCCGGGGAAGTGGAAGAAAAGGTGGGAATAGCACTAGAGAAGGCACAGAGGGAATATGGGGTCGACGTCTTTGATTTTGGGGTGGCTTTTCACCAAAAGTATCCCGGAGAGTGGAAGGAATTGAAAGGCCATTGGGATGAGGTGTTTTCAAACGCCGAGGTTAATCTTACAGTGGAAGCTCATTTGAGGCGCAGCGGTTTGCAGGGCAGGAGGACAGCCGAAAAATAAAGCCTAAATAAGGCAAGGTGAGACAAGGGGATGAGACAAGGGGACGGTTCCGAACCGACAATTTGCGGATGACTTGTGAGGAATGCAGGATATACCCACGTCCAATGTCTCACGACCCACGTCCCATTTATGCGGGTTTTAGGCCGTACCGCTGGATCTTCCTGTAGATGGTGGCCCGGCTGATACCCAGAGCCCGGGCGGCCTTGATCTTCCCTTCGTCGGTCCAGCCATACCGGTCCAGGGCGGCGGCAATTGCTTCCTTTTCCAGTTGAGCCAGCTGCAGCAGCCGTCCGTCACCCGCGATGCCGTCCCTGGTCCTCTTTTTCGTTTCCTCACGCAGTTCCGGAGGCAGGCTCTCCAGCGAAATCATAGAGTTTTCTTCAAGATTTATGGCATATTCCACAGCATAGACTAATTCCCTGACGTTCCCAGGCCAGTAGTATTTGACGCATGCTTTTAAGGCTTCGCTGTCAAAGCCCTGGATATCTTTGTTCAGGAGCTTGCAAAATCTTTTCATATAAAATTCTAACAGTAACGGTATATCCTCAGGCCTTTCTCTCAAAGGAGGTATGATCAGGGGGATAACACTGAGGCGGTAGTAAAGCTCATCCTGGAAGAGGTTTTTACGCACCATTTCCTGCAAGTCGCTGTTTGAAGCCACGATAACCCGGACATCAACCGGGATCATCCTGGTGCCGCCAACTCTTTCAATCCGGCGGTCCTGTAAATATCTTAAAAGCTTTGCCTGCAAGTAGAGGGAAAGGCTGCCGACTTCATCGAGGAAAATTGTCCCGCCGTTGGCCAGCTCAAATTTTCCCTGTTTGCCGCCCCGGCGGGCGCCGGGAAAAGCTCCTTCATCGTAGCCGAAAAGCTCGGTCTCAAGCAGGTTCTCCGGGATGGCCCCGCAATTGATCGAAACAAAAGGTTTGTGGGCAAACGAGCTGGCGGCATGGATGGCCCGGGCGAAAACTTCCTTGCCGGTGCCGCTTTCCCCCATGATTAGAATTGTCGAACTGCCGCCGGATATTTTTAAGGCTTTGGCCTTTACCTCAGCAAATGACTTGCTGGTGCCGACCAGGTCTTCAAAATCAATCATTTCCTGGTTGCTCATGATTTCGTAAGCCAGTCTTTGTGTTTCTTTAAAATCACGGAATGTGGCCACTACCCCGGCAATATTGATATCATCTGCCTTGATCGGCCTGGCTGTGCTCAGAAGGTGAAGCTTCCGCCCTTCATAATTTATGAATACCTCCCGTGAGTTAAAGCCCTTGCCGTCATGCAGTACTTCCGTCAGCGAGGGCAGTATTTGTTTCGAATCAGTGCCAATCAGGTTTTCTTTTTTTGCCCCGAAAAGCCTTGCCGCCGACTGGTTGAAGTGGGTAATCAGTCCCTCATGGTTAACTGCCACGACACCTTCGTAAACAGCGTCGATTACCGCTTCAAGGCGGTTGACCATAACCATCCGCTCAGCCATGATTTCCCCTTCGAGCGCCTTGCTGCTGATCAGATCCGCCATACGCCCGATAAATTCAATCAGGGATTCCGTGTTTTTGGAAAGGGTTTCTTTTTGCTCGTCATTAAAAGCGATCAAGCTTACTGTTCCGATTACTTCACTATTAGCGGTTATGGGATAGACGATAGATGCCCGGTAAAAACAGCGGCCGGTGAGCGGGCAGGACAGGCAAATAGGGTGGAAGCCGGCCTCGCTGATAAAAATGTGGCTGCCGGTTTGCAGGACATGCTTGTTTACCAAGCCGCGCAGCAAACGGGAACCGACATCGTTCCTTACAATCCCGGTGCCGGCCACCCGCACCAGTTCGGTATCTATAAGCTCCACCTCGACCTTTAGTACGGTAGCTATGGCCTCGGCAATTTTCTGGCCGTTTTCGCTGACCTGGGCAAGCCTCGACATTATCAACAACTCCTAAGAAACTGTTGTAATTAATGAACAAAACAAAAAGCCCGCAAGGGCTTAATTGTAGTAAACCACCTATACAAATTAGTCATTAAGCCCGGAACAATACCGGACTTATTGGCTTCGCCGCCCGTTTCACTCGTTAGTTGTAAAGTTTTTGCCAAAAAGGTTTATTGGCGTGAATTTTGCCATTTACACTATGCTGCTTCCTTTAGAGCGCTTTCCCAACCTATTTCCAGCGCTTTTTGGTTTAATGCCTCTGTGCCTTTGGGAATACGGGACAGCAGGGCGGATTTTAAAGATTCTTTTGAAACGACACCTGAAATAGCCGCAAGCGCACCAAGCGCTATAATGTTGGCAACCATTTCTTTGCCCAGGGATTCTCTGGCGATTTGGGTGTAGGGCATTTTAAATGTCCTGGCCGTTGTGGCGGGTATTTCCTGAATGAATGTGCTGTCAACAATAAGCACGCTATCCTCGCCAAGCTCGCCGATATACCGCGCCAGAGCTTCCTGGCTCATAGCCAGAAGGACATCAGGCCTGGTAACTTTGGGATAGTCTATTTCTTCATCACTGATAATTACTTCGGCTTTGCTGGCTCCACCCCTGGCTTCCGGACCGTATGACTGGGTCTGGACAGTGTTCTTGCCGTCCCTGATTACCGCGTCAGCCAGGATCAGTCCCGCCATAATCAGTCCCTGGCCGCCTGTGCCGCTTAGTAGGATTTCGCTTGTTTGTGACAAAACATCATTCCCCCTTTATTGGTCCCCGGACCCTGTCTATTAACTGCTGATATACCTCGGTGTATTCAGGAGCCTCCGATTTATGGAGTTCTCCAATCAGGAATTTACCTTTCATCTCTTCCGGTTTTAAGTACCTTGATTTTTCTATCGGGACTCCATGCTCTTTCTGCCACATCAGCATGTCGTAGCCGCCTCCCATTTTATTGCGGCGCCCGTATGAAACCGGGCATGCCGTCACAGCTTCAATAACGCTGAATCCTTTATGGGAGGCGCCGGTAATAATCAGTTTGGTCAGCATGGCAGAGTGGTAGGTCGTCCCCCTGGCAATATAAGTGGCGCCTGCCGCTTTAACCAGTTCGACCAGGTCAAAGGGCCGCTCAAAAGTGCCGTAAGGAGCGGTGGTGGCGCGGTTGTCCTGAGGGGTGAGAGGGGAATACTGCCCGCCTGTCATACCGTAGATACTGTTGTTGAAAATTACCACGGTCAGGTCAATATTGCGCCTGGCCGCGTGTATCAAGTGGTTGCCGCCAATGGAGCTGGCATCCCCGTCTCCCATTAAAACAAAAACATTTACTTCAGGGCGGGCCAGCTTGATCCCGGTCGCGAAAGCAAGGGCCCTGCCGTGGGTAGAGTGGAGAGTATTGAAGTCGAGGTAGCCGGAAGCTCTGGAGGAACACCCGATCCCGGAAACTATCACGGTTTGATCCTGGTCATAGTTCAATTTATGAAAAGCGCGGACCAGCGCGCTCAGCACGATTCCGTTGCCGCAGCCGGGACACCAGATATGGGGCATTTTCTCCATGCGCAGGTATTTTTCAGCGTTTGATGGCATGTTGTTCACCTAAATCTCCGATTTTATTGCGTTCAAGATCTCATCTGGAGTTATCATTTCTCCAGTTACCCTGTTGATACCTGAAACTTTTGTTTCACTGCGCACAACCCGCTCGACTTCACCGATCAGCTGGCCCAGGTTCATTTCCGGTACAATTATGGAGCGGGCTTGGCGGGATAATGCTTTTATTTCTTTGTCGGGGAAAGGCCACACACTGATCAGGCGGAAAAGGCCGGCCTTTATGCCTTCTTTTCTGGCCTGCTTGACCGCTCTCCGCGCGGAACGCGAGACAGCGCCGCAGGCGACTATGATAATTTCCGCGTCTTCGGTCATTAAGGATTCGGTCATGGTTATTTCATCAAGATGGTCCATGATCTTGTCATTTAAACGCTTAATCAGGCGCTCGGCCTGGTCGGCTTTGGTGGTGGGGCCGCCGCTTTCATCATGTACCAATCCGGTAACATGGTAGCGGTACCCTTCACAAAAATTAGCCATGGGAGGGACGCCGTCCTCATCGGGTTTGTAGGGATAATACCTGGTCAGCCCGGCGGGAGGCTTTTTCCGGTCGATAACATTTATATCTGAGGCATCCGGCATGACGAACCGTTCCCTCATGTGGCCGATAACTTCGTCGGCCAGAAGGATCACCGGTGTCCTGAACCTTTCAGCCAGGTTAAAAGCCTGGACTGTCAGGGAAAAGGCTTCCTGCACCGAGGCCGGCGAAAGTGCGATTGCCGGGTGGTCACCGTGGGTGCCCCAGCGGGCTTGCATTATATCCCCCTGGGCAGACGCGGTGGGGATGCCTGTGCTGGGACCGTAACGCTGGACGTTTACCACCACGCACGGCACTTCTGTGATAGCAGCGAAGCCGAGGTTTTCTTGTTTCAGCGAGAAGCCCGGACCGCTGGTGGCGGTAATTGATTTGAGCCCGGCCAGGGAAGCGCCGATTATCGCGGCCATGCTTGCTATCTCATCTTCCATTTGAATAAACTTGCCGCCGACGGCAGGTAACTTTTCCGCCAGTATTTCAGCAATTTCAGTAGACGGGGTAATCGGGTAGCCGGCAAAAAAACGCGCTCCGGCAGCCAGGGCTCCTTCAGCTATAGCTTCATTACCTTGCATTAAGCGAGTGAGCGGTACAACGTTATTCATCTGTTTCCACCTTCAAAGATATGGCAAAGTCGGGGCAGTGACTTTCACACCTGCGGCAGCCTGTGCAGAGGGGCTGGTTAACTACAATGGCTTTGCCGCCGTTGCTCATGGCCAGGACCTTGGGGCAGAGCCCGGCGCAAATGCCGCATCCTTTGCACCATTTTTTATTGATTACTATTTTTTTGGGATAAGCGGCTGATACTGTTTCGACCATTGTCTTCACCACATTATTCTGTATCACATTGAGATTTATGCCTGCATAACTTACGGCTTTATCGTGTCTCATATTGAGATATATCTCAAATTAATACATCTTTTTTTATCTAATACATATTTTACTCCATTTGTACCCAATGTAAAGTAATTTTTTTTTTCAAAATCGGTAAATCATAAAATAAATCATCAAAAGAGGCTGGTGTCAGGCTTGATCTGGGAATATGTTTACCGCACTACCTTTGTATATTTCCTGGTTTTAGTGGTAATCAGGATGATGGGGAAAAGGGAAATCGGCCAGCTTTCACCTTTTGATTTTGTGGTGGCTATTATCATAGCCGAATTGGCCGCCATACCTATGGAAGCAAGTGAAATACCGCTGTGGCATAGTGTCCTGCCGTTGGTCATTCTGGGCGCCCTGGAAGTGCTTGTTTCCTATGTGACCCTGTTCAGCCGCAAGCTGCGGGGCTTCATCTGCGGGTATCCCCAGGTCATTATTAAAAACGGTTTCCTGCTGCGGGATGAGATGAGAAAGGCGCGCTATAACCTTGACGACCTGATGGCCCAGATGAGAGATAAAGGCATTGTGGACCTTGACGACGTTGAATTTGCGGTACTTGAGACTTCAGGGAGGTTAAGCGTAATTCTAAAATCGCAGCATCGCCCGGTGACACCCGCGGACCTGGGCATCTCCACGCCGTACGAGGGATTGCCGACTGTGCTGGTAATGGACGGCAATATTATGAACAACAATCTGAAAGAAGTGAATTTAGATGAGAACTGGCTTAGAGAGAAATTGGAAGAGCGGGGTTTTAGCCCGCGAAAGGTACTTCTCGCCACCCTGGGAACGGACGGCAGGCTGTTTGTTAATAGAAAATAGGACTCTTCAAAACAGAATTACCTGTGTTCAGTAGCATGTTCACAAGGTATCACGCCTCTAACTCCACCACGGGGGTTTTTTGTATCACCTTTCCTGCGGGGGATTAAATGAAAATGGGCGTGCATAACAGATTGGCCGGCCGCCACGCCACAGTTTATTCCTATGTTGAAGGCGGCAACAGTGGGATCTTCGCTCATAATTTTATTCCGGAGATGGATGATCAGATCTTCCGCATCGCGCCTTTCTTGTGCCGTCATGGTGAAATAATCCAGGGTGTGTCTGCGGGGGATGATCAGCATGTGCAGGGGGGTTACCGGAAAACCATCTGCAACCGCATATGCTGTTTCATTCGAAGCAATGATTGGCTCTTTTTTTTCAAGATCACAAAACGGACATTCCGGACCCTTTTGCGATTTTAATTCGTAAACCCGAAGTTTTGCTGTGTTCTTATGATCAGTGTGATCTTTGAAATTCACAAAAATGCCTCCTGTTTAAGGTATCTTTTTAGTCCTGCTTGCAGGGGGGCCAAAAAGGTTATAAATTAATTCCGAACGGGATCCGGTGCCAGTTTTTATAAAAATCTTTTTTATATGGGTTTTTACCGTGTTTTCACTGAGAAAAAGCTTACGGGCAATTTCAACGTTAGTATTGCCCCTGGCCACAAGTGCTGCTATTTCGATTTCCCTTCTGGTTAATTCAAACCCTACAGCGAATTTCGGGCTGATATCTCTGTGAGTATATCCTGTTTCAATTATTATCAGAAACGATATGTCTTTTTTCTCTTCTTTCCCCTCCAACAATATTGTTTTAAAGGGATATGACCTGTTTCTCAGGCACAAAAGACTTTTCCGGTAATAAGCGCCAGTGATCGGGCGGATCCTACGGCTTTTCACCAGATCCCGGCAAATCTCCTTTAAATAACTGTAAACACTTTGGCCTGTGGCAAGCTGTTTCTGTAAAATGTCACACGCTGGAATGTTAGCTTCGATAATATTGTACTTACTGTCCAGTTCACAGAGTCCAACCGTGGCCGACGATTCATTGTATCCCAGGAAAGTGTTATTCAAGTGGTCATGTAATAATTTGAGTATATACATTTCTCCATCACTAAAGTTGGATGAACCCGTGCTCCTGTGCAACGAGATTTCTCCTAAAAGGTTTCCTTCCTTCAAAATCTGTAAACAGGCAATATGGTATATCCCTTGGGGCAGTAAGAAATCAGAGCGGTGCTCGTTTTTTGCCCACTTGGCATAGTCCATGTAATCAGAGCTGCGGTCCACAGGTGGGATGTAGCGGTCCGAAAAGACAGCTTTTTTGTAGAGGTCCAAATCCTCGTAATAATCCTCATATTGTTTAAATTTATCTTTGTCAAGTCCAACGCAACAGGGTTCCAAAAAATGGTGTGTTTCGGGTTCCACCAGGAAAAAAGCGGCGCTGTCGTAAGGGACGAGCTGGGGCAGGTGTTCGAGAACAATAGAACGAAGCAGCTCAATGTCACGGTTAAGGTAAATTTGCTTGAGCAGGACATTATAAGCCTCAAATTGTTTATCATTGAGCATAATTTTTGCCCCCTGCCAAGAGGATATGTAAACAAGTATCTTGAATAATTAAAAACATTCGACAGATAACAGTTATTACCTCTAATTTCGCAATCGTTATATTACAAATAGAAAATATATAGAATTGGTTAAAACGCATGGAAATCGAACAACATGGGCTTGATCCCGTACCCGAGACGGAAAGAACAGCGACATGGGCTGATTTATTCATTATCTGGGGTGATATAAACCTCTGCCTCCCATCCTTTGTTGTCGGAGCCCTGCTAATCCCGGCTTTATCCTGGGGAGAGGCGGTGTCCGTAAATTTTTGGGGCAATCTGGTGGTGGGGGTACTTATAGTACTTGGAGGTTATTTCGGGACCAACACCGGCTACCCTGCAGTCATTTACGGCAGGAAAGTTTTCGGTTACCCGGTGGGGCAGTGGTTTTCCACTGCTTTATTGCTTGTTTCGACGCTTGGCTGGTATGCCGTTATGACTGCCATGACAGGTGAAGCGCTGGATATGATCATCAAGGAATTCACTGGTTTTTCCTCGCCTGTTTTAATGATAATATTAGTTGGCATTTTAAACTCTTCTACAGCAGTGATGGGTTATCAAAGGATCCGCTGGCTTGACTGGCTGTGTACTCCTCTGCTTAGTCTCCTTTGCATCTGGCTAACATTTAAGGTGCTGGGCCTGATAACTCTACCGGTTGCCTTTCAATATCATCCCACAGGTTCCATTGGTTATGCTCAAGGGATGGACCTGGTGATCGGCGGGTTCATTTCGGGAGCGTTTGTTGCTTCTGATTTTTCCAGGTACGCGAGAAGCAACCGGGATAGCTGGTTCGGCACGTTTCCGGGGGCTTTTCTGGTATCTTTTTTGTTGGGGCTGCTTGGCATGATGTCAGTTGTGGCGACAGGTGACTGGAACCCGGTCACGGTTGTCCAGGACTTAGGCATGGGTATTCCAGCGCTGTTCTTCATCCTTATGGCAAACTGGACCACAAACCACAGCGTGCTGTATTCTTCGGGCCTTGCCCTGACCAACATGCTTCCTCGTCATGCCCGTTGGAAGAACACCTTCATATGCGGGGTAGCCGGTATTGTTTTAGCGGTAGCCGGACTGACAGATGTGCTCCAATCATGGCTTATGCTGCTTTCTTGTGTTTTCTCTCCTCTTATAGGTGTCGTTTTAACCGACTTTCTTATAATAAAAAGGACGGCCGGTCATACCTCTGTAAACGTGCAGGCTGTTATCGCCGTTGGAGCAGGGATATTTCTGGCTAAAATGACCCCGCCGCAGTATATCGCGTCTGCGGTGGGGCTGGTTTCAAGTTCTTTAATTTATATCATCCTCAAATCCCCGGCTTCCGAAAAACAAACAGGCCAACGTAAAAATCACCCGATCGGGTGATTTACGTTTTTAGGTCGAAGGTGTTATGTTTCAAGTATAATGCGGTGAAGGATTTAACTGACGATCTTTCTGTAATTTTGTAGCTAAAACACAGATTAAAGTAAAACTAAAAATGGGCGACTCTTGCAAAAGAGCAGAAAGGGGCAGGAAAATGCGGGCCAGATTGATAGTTACAAGAAGGGTAATATTGGCAGGGATAGTCTTTTTGATGGGTTTTGTACTTCTGAGTAATGTTCAACCAGTTCTAGCGGAGACTATTCTTTTCCAGGACACCTTCCAACGCCAGGAATCTTCTACGGTTGGACCACAGTGGCAGGAATATACCGTACAGGGGGGGCAATTAGGAGGTGCTGTTCCCCAGTCCGGAGACACACCCTGGTGTATCCGGGGGAATACGCTGTATTTCGAGGCCACCGGTCACAACAGCTACATCGAAGACTTTATCGAGACCACGGAAGAATTTTCGGTGGAAAACACAAGGGTTGAATTCGAAATTCGCGCAAAAGCCGGCACCAGCAAAGGGTATGTCGGGCCTACGGCGTTCTGGGCACCCAGCGCCAAAAATCGTGCCGGAGCTACAGGCGTTACAGGCGGTCCCGGCTTAATCGGGGTACAGGCCTGCTATCGCTGGGAAAACTCCGGCACGAAGGGTCTCGTGCTTCATCTGGGAGGCGGTTATCAGGATTATCCTGATGCGGTCTTCTCGGGGCTGAACCAGCAAGAATTTGCCAGGCATGTAATTACCATTAAAGACGGCAAGGTGACCGATGAATCTCCGGACTGCGGTTCTCTGACCAGCACCCTGGCACAGGCTATTGAACCAGGGGGCAAGAGGCATTTTAGTTTTGGCGCCCGTCTATACGACGATGGGGTGCCCCAGGTCATTGAAATCCGTAATCTGAAAATCACGTCCCTGGAAAACGTTCCTGAGACTATAGGCAATCAGGAGTATTATGGGGATAACAATATCCAAAACGGAAATAACGGTACATACAACGGAAATGAAAAGCCGTCGCAAACAAAAAATTTAATTAGTATTGTGGTAGATGGGAACAGCTTGATATTTGATGTGCCGCCTGTCATTGAAAACGACCGGATCCTTGTACCCGTACGTGCCATATTTGAAGCACTGGAGGCTCATGTCGACTGGGATGAAGCCACCCAGACCGTCACGGCCACAAAGCCCGGTACGGAGATCAAGTTGATTATCGGCGGGGGCGCCTATAAGAATGGCACACCTGTCATTCTGGCGGTACCGGCGAAACTAATCAATGGCCGTACAATGGTGCCCCTGCGGTTTATCGGAGAGTCCTTCGGGGGGCAGGTTTTATGGGATGATCCGGCTCAGACCGCTACAATTATTTCTCCGGCGAACTACGCCAGTAATATGGATGACTATTATCAGAAATCTTTTGTTTTTTTACAAAATCTTGTTAATGGTAATTTCAACGAAGCGCTTGAAGTTACAACAGATGATTTTAAAAACCAAGTCAGTACAACGGAGCTTTCAGAATTCCGTGGTTTTGTCTTAATGAATGGAGTAGGCCGGCTTGTTTCCAAAACCTGCGTCGATAAAGGCGGGGGAATTGTAGAAACGATAGGTGTGTTAAAGTTCACCAATGGTAATGCTATAGCGGTTCACCTGACTTTCAAAGATGGCAAAATCGATAACCTGGTTGGGAGGTAAGGATATGAAGAAGCTTTCATTCACGATAACAAGCATTTTATTCTTGAGCCTTTTCTTAGCTTTTTCTTTCAATGTTGATTTTGCAGTGGCTGTTGCCCCGGATATTGGTATCCCGGGAGCGAATGTGACCTTTGACGGTTTTATTGAGACGCCTGGTACGAACCCGGCAGAAGCTGCGCTGCCCGTATACAAGGAACTTACTGCTGAAGAGTCTGCTCATGTTCAACAGCTTATTTCGAATCTAAAAAGCAAAGCTGAAAAGTTGAATACGCTTAATACCTTATACCCTAATAAAGGGTTTGATCAAGTCGCAGCACAGCTTCTCGGGGAAATTAATGCTTTGAATGGTAAAAAATTTATGAATTATTGCCCCGAGAACGACCCGCTGGGTAAAATATCGGGCGCAGATAGTGCCACAGCTTCGGTGGGATTATTGAACACAGATACGATTAACCTCCACCCGGATTTCTGGAAAATGGCCAGTTCATCAAGTCCGGCAGATTATGAAACAGAGCAGGAATTGGTATTATTGCACGAGTATGCCCATACTAACCAGAATGCGTTGAGAAAAGTGTGGTTTTTGGACAACAGTTATATATATGGGGAAAACTCTGGCGAAGGGCTTTCTTATAAAAAAGAATATATGTGGGCGGTCATTTTAGGGGTAAATAAAGGTTTTGAATTTGAAAAAGTACTGGATCAGTTATCAAAACGTGGCCTTGTCACCTTTCAGGGTTGGAGCAAGCCGTACGAGACGGGCAATTTAGATGAAGCCCTGGGCTTGAAACAAATGAAAGAGATTCTAAAAGATGGACTTGACGCAGCCCTGCAGCAGGCTCAGCAGCAGAAACCGGGAGAGAAGCCGCCTGTCGATTCCCAGGTTAATTTTAATCTTCCTGAAGAGCCAAAAACCGGCGCCGACAGCCAGAGCATAATTAAATGGAGAGATGATTGTATTGCTCTTCTCAACAAAGAGATGGACGAAGATCCGGAGCGGGTTAAAAACAGGGAGGAGTGCCTCGCCATTCCAAGGGAAGCCAGGGTTATGACCTGTTCCAGTTGCGGCACAACGGTAATGCACTGGTGGATCGAAAATTCCTGGTGCTGCCCGGTTTGCGAGAAGTGGACCTATCCAATCCAGCTGAAAAGGGCCGACGGAAAAACTTACGAAGAATACGCGAATGAGAGGAAAAAAATATACCAGGACAAGATGAATGAAATAGAAAGAATAGCTCAGGAACGATTGAGTTTGAGTCGATAACCTGTTCTTTGAAGGCACCAAGGGTCGACACCCGGTAAAATGTTAATCGGCCTCAAGGTTGTAAAGACAGACGGGAGCAAATGCGATATCGGTGCGGTGCTTTGACGAATAATTCTCAACAAACAACACAAGGTAGGTGGCATTTTTTGTAAAGATCTGCTTTTTAAAGGAGTGCAAAAGATGTTTTGTAGCCAATGTGGAAACAAAGTTAATCCCGGAGACCGCTTTTGTGGGCAGTGCGGCTTGGGGGTGGCAATGACGGCGCAGCCTGCTCCGGCCGGAGCCAGACAATTTCCGGCGGGTAGCAAGGAATCCCTGCTACAGGCTGTAGAGCAGGAACTGGCGGCTTTCCCCCAGCTTGTTGTGGAGCGCAGCAGTAAGACGGACCTGGAAATAAAAAGCGTGCTCGCCGACGCCCATTGGGGTGTCGGCAAAAAGAAGGTAGAGTACTCGGCCTGCTTGCTGGCCAAGGAAACCGAGCGCAAGGTGGTTTTCTGGGAGATGATCAAGGAAACCGGCGCCGGTATGGGAGTTTTCGGTGGATTCAAGGTGGAGAAATATAAAAGCGACGGCAGTACCAGATCCGGAACGGTACGGGAAGCGGGTTACGGTCCCGGAGGGAAAATAATCGATTATAACTGGGACTATGCCCAGACCCGCAGTATTGTGGAGGGTGTGGTCAGGGCAGGCGGCTGGAAATTTACCACGTCATTGCTGAAAGGCAAGGCGACATATTGACCAAGGGAATATGATCGGTAAGAATTTGAATGCGGGGCCAGGCAGATATGAAATTTTTCAGTCAAAAGACGTTTACCCCTATTATTTTGATGATTCTTGTTCTCTTTTTGGCCAGCCAGACCGGGTGTACGGAAAAGGCAGGCAATCCAACGAATGAGGCCAATCCTGCTACAAGATCCGGAAGTTCTGCCAAAGATGAAGGAATCAAAGCAGGGAAAATTGTTTTTGTGGACCAGGGAGATATCTGGGTGATGGACTTGGGTAGCGGTGAAAAGAAAAATATCACCTGCTCCCCGGAAAATGAGACGCGCCCCCGCTGGAGTCCCGATGGTAAAAAAATCGCCTTTACCCGCCAGGAGAGGCTTTTAAATGTTTATATAGTGAATGCTGATGGGTCTGGCCTCACCCGTTTGACCGGAGGCACCCCCGGTAGTGACTTTGCCCCTGCCTGGTCCCCCGACGGGAAAAAGATCACCTTTCTCTCCAGCCGGGACCGGCCTGACAGTAAATTTCCCAATGCCGAAATTTACCTCATGAACCCCGACGGGAGCGTCCAAACCAGGCTGACCGGAGGATTCGAGCTGGAGAACCCCGACTGCCTGTGGTGGTCTTTTGACGGCAGCCAGATTGCAGTCCATGAAGAGGGAACCGGGGGCGGCACGGGGATCTCCCTTGTTAACGCAGCTACAGGAAAAGTAGGGAGAATTGAGGCGCTGCGCGAAGCCATGAAAAAAGAGGGGATAAAGTTCAGCTTAATCAATTTTTACCTGTTCAATCCCCGCGACACCAATCTGATTGCCTGCTCCCTTTATGACATGAGTAAAGGAAAGGGCGACTCGAAGAACGGCGTGTATATATTTGATCAGGGTAGCGGCAGTTTAAAGAAAATCTGCAGTTATGATGCCGGTGCTCTGGGCTGGTTTAGAGACGGCACGGCCCTGGTATATTTGGAGAAGGGAAGGATCTATTCGATCCAAAAAGACGGGGCCGGGCCGGTTATGCTTGAGGATCTGACCGTGCAGGGACCCGGTACGGATTACAGCGAGCTTGACCTGTACTGGCCGGGAATGGCTCCCAAGTAAAAGGGGAGACAATGGTGCGGGAACACTCTGGGGTGACAAAAATGTTTTATTAAAAGGAGACTCACTTATGGGGTTTTTCTTTTTTTATATAATTAAGGAGGATAAAGTCGCTTTTGGTAGAATTAACCTAATAACTTTTCACTGGTTCAAATAAAGGCGGTGGTGCTGTGATCCAGCTTGATCGCAGGCAGCAGTTAATTGTTCTCCTGCTGGTGGGAGTGATCCTTTTTAGTGGTGGTTACAGGTTAGCCCAGATTAAAGAGAAATCCTCTGAAAAAGTAAAACCGGCGCTGGACTCGGCTGAACAAAACAAGGACAAGGAAGTGACTGTTCATGTTTTCGGGGCTGTGGCAAAGCCCGGCGTATACAAAGTATCGCAGGGCGCCAGGGTGATTGACGCGATCAATATGGCCGGGCCGACCGGTGAGGCGGACCTGGATTCGATAAAACTGGCAGCCAAGGTTACTGACGGGCAGGATATTTCTGTCCCGTCGAAAGCCGATCTTGACCCCGCGGCGGTGGAAGTCACTCCGGGCACTTCAACTTCCACCGGTACCGGACGAAATGTTTTTACCGCCCCTGCAGGCGCGAAATCCGGCGCTGCAGCGGCCAACGGGCTTGTCAATATTAACACCGCCGGCCAGAGTGAACTGGATACCCTGCCGGGCATCGGACCCGCCCTCGCCCAGAGAATTATCCAGTACCGGGAGGCCAACGGAGCATTTCAATCAATTGAAGACCTAAAGAATGTATCAGGAATTGGCGATAAGAATTTTGAGAATATGAAGGACAAAATCACGGTCAGGTAGTAATAACACAAATATACTTTGATTTTGAGGTATGCTTCCATGGAAATCAACCCTTTGGTAAGAATACTGCTCATGGAGTACCTGACGGAAGCGCAGGGCAAAGAGAAGAAGACAGGCGGCAAACAGGACGGTGATTTTGCTGTCCTGCTGGCGCTGACCCTGGCTGGCGGCGGAATGAAAATGCCGCCTATAAGCCCCGGGGCGATTGGCAGCTATGGAACAAAGACTACCCGGTCATCGGCTGGCGCGCAAAACCGGAAAGTTTCAAGCGTGGCGGCGTCCAGCGGGCGTGTGCAAAGCGGCGGCGTGCGAGGCGGCGCCGCTGCGGCCGGCCTGGAAGGCTTGATTGAGAGTATTGCCGGCAGGTACGGGGTCGACCCGGCGCTGGTGAAGTCTGTGATCAAGGCTGAGTCAAATTTTGATCCCGGCGCCACGTCGCCCGCGGGAGCCATGGGCCTGATGCAGCTGATGCCGGGCACAGCGGCCTCCCTGGGTGTGCAGAACGCTTATGACCCGGTCCAGAACCTGGATGGAGGCGTGCGCTACTTAAAGCAGATGCTGGACCGCTACGGCGGGGATGCCAGCCTGGCCCTGGCCGCGTATAACGCTGGCCCGGGAGCGGTAGACCAGGCCGGGGGCATACCCAACTATAGCGAAACAAGAGATTACGTAAGAAAGGTCTTGGCCAACAGGATTGATTTTACAGTTTAAAATTGACCTCAAGCATTTCCCGATGGATGAGCTGTCAGTGATTGCGCATTGAAATGGAGTGCCCATGAACAGGCCCCTGGTTATTTTGACAATTTGTTTTATCGCCGGTATCCTGGCAGGGGAGTACACCCATCTTAATGCAACCATAGCATTAGCCCTGGCGGCTTTTTCTTTTTTGGCCGCCGCAGCCGGCCATGTGCTGGGCTGGCGGGAGAACAGGCTGTTAATTTTACTGCTTTTTCTGAGCCTGGGGCTGGGGTTATCCCGCCTGTGGGTGGAAGAGAGCAAGCCCCCCCTGGTTGACTATGCCGGCCAGCGGGTCGTCCTGGTGGGCTGGGTCTCAGAAGAGCCGGACGTGCGCGCGGACAAAGTCTATTACCTGCTGCAGGCACAGGAACTGGTCAGAGGTGAAGAGCGCATCTCTATCTCAGGGACGGTGCGGCTTTCAGTCAAAGAGGCCAGCCAGGTTTTCGCTTACGGGGATTTACTGAAGATATCCGGCCTGCTCAGCCGCCCTGATCCGGCCGGCAACCCGGGAGCCTTTGACTACAGGACCTACCTGGAGCGCCAGGGCATCATGGTCCAGCTTCTGGCCCGGGGCGACAGCGCGGTGCAAAAGATCGGCCTGGCCGGCGCAAGCCCCCTGCACAGCATTGCCTTAAAAGTTAAACATAAACTTGCTGACACGGCGACGGCTTCTTTGACCACTTCTCAGGCGGCAGTCCTTAACGGCATAATTTTCGGCACCCAGGGGATGATCGACAGGGAAACAAGGAGGACATTTTCCGAAACCGGAGTGGTGCATATCCTCAGTGTTTCAGGGCTGCATGTGGGGCTGGTGCTGGGCGGCCTGCTCGGGCTGCTGAGACTGTTGCGGCTGCCGCCGGGCTTTATTGCCCCTCTGGCCACCCCGCTGCTGGCTTTCTACGTTTTAATGACCGGGCTTAACCCGGCTGTGCTGCGCTCGGCCATCATGGCCCTGCTCCTGATCTGGGCCCACCACCTTGGCCGTGACCGGGACTGGCCTACCACCCTGGCTCTGGCCGCTCTGCTGATTTTGCTCTGGAACCCGCTGCTGATATATCACCCGGGCTGCCAGCTTTCGTTTGCCGCAACCTGGGGGATACTATATCTGGGTCCGGTTTTAACCTCCGCCTGCTCCGCATTATTAAAGGGACTGCCGGATAAAATGGCGCGGGCGGTCTCACTGGCCCTGGCGGTTCCTCTCGCCGCCCAGTTGGCCACCATACCGCTGGTGGCATGGTACTACAACCTCCTGTCGCCTGTTTCTATACCCGCCAACCTGCTGGCAGTCCCGCTGGTGGGTTTAATCATGGGCCTGGGCCTGTTGGCTACAGCCCTGGGCCTGATCTGGCTGCCGCTGGCCTCCCTGGTTAATGTTGCAACCGGGCTGTCCCTGGATCTTTTCTTGGCTCTGGTGGGCGCCTTCCAGCAGCTGCCGGGCGCGGTGATTTACCTGGCCACCCCGCCGGTTATTCTAATGGCTGCCTGGTATGCCGGGCTCCTGGCAGCGGTGCGGGCGCGCTCAGCCGGGAGGATAGCCGGGCTGCGGCAGGGCATAGCGGGCTGGCTGCCGGCGGTGGTCCTGGTTGTGGCGCTGGTCCTGATCTGGTGGCCCTGGTCAGGCGGTCGCTTCCTCACAGTCCATTTCATTGATGTAGGGCAGGGAGACAGCGTTCTGGTGCAGACCCCGGGTGGGCATAGTATTCTGATTGACAGCGGCGGCATGACAGGTGAACTTACGACAGGCACCGGTGTGGGCGATCAGGTTGTGGAGCCGTACCTGCGCAGGTTAGGCGTTAACAGGATTGACGTTTTAATCCTTACCCACCCCCATGAAGATCACTGCGGCGGCGCAGTGTCGCTGGTAAGGCATTTTCCTGTGCGGCTGGCAGTGGTTTCACCCGCGCTTGAAACGCCGGGCGGCAGTGAGCGGGACAAAAGCAGCGAAGGAGGGACGGTCAGCTCCGCTTATACAGAGCTGCTTCAGAAAATGCGCGACGATGGTATCCCGGTGCGCTGCGCCGCCGCCGGCGACAACCTCAGGCTGGAAAATGGTATAGAAATTGAAGTTCTGGCGCCACTGGAAACAGCCGAAGGGACAAAACCCGACCCCAATAACTGCTCGCTGGTATTAAAGCTTTCCTGCGGCGGCAGGTCTTTCGTTTTCACCGGTGACGCGGAGTTGGCTGAGCAGAAAGAACTGATTTTGCAGGCGGCGGACTTGAAGACTGACGTTTTGAAAATACCCCACCACGGCAGCCGCTTCTTGCTGCCTGAGCTGGTCGAGTTGGCGGACCCCGAGGCGGCGGTAATCTCAGTGGGCGCTCACAACACTTTCGGCCACCCGGCCCAATCCACGCTTGAACTGCTTGAGCGTACAGGCATCAATGTTTACCGGACCGACCGGGACGGTGCTGTAATAGTGCAGACAGACGGGTATAATCTGGAGGTGAGGACAGGTAAGAAAACTGGCTGGGATGTTAAGACTATAAATAGGAGTGACTTATAAAATGGCATTTATTCTAGTCCTGCTGGTATTTGGCTCTGCGGTGCTCGCTTTTATGATTGCCTGGCAGGTCAGGTACGTCCAACCGGAGTTTCTTTCTGTTACCCGTTTCAACCTGTACATGCTGCCCCTGATACTTGCGGCCAATATTGCCCTGGCCACTGCTTTTATCCGTGCTAACAGCCTGTTGAAGAACCTCCCCCTGCTGGCGGCGGCCCAGTCCTTTTTTTACTACATGTTTGTAGTGGGTTTTTCCATCCTCATAGTAGGGGAAAAGATTTCTCTGGGGCGCGCGGCGCTTGGTTTCGGGATGATGGCGGCTGGTGTGTGGGTGCTGAAAAAGTGATGCCTTGGCCCGAATCATGAACTTGAAAAAGAATAAATTCGTATTATATAATTAACATCATTTTTTCGCTAGTGGTATTAATATTGAAGAAAAAGTTTGGTCATGTCCGGCAAAGGCATGGTCACTTTGTTTTATGCGGGTAAACCTGCAAATGTGATTTAATATTATGAAGATTCATTATCTTTTTTAAAAACGAAATACTTTGACACTTAGAAGCACTGGGAGAAAACAACCTCGACTATAGCCGCAACCATTTAATCTTCTATTATGCTTTTTAACTTAATAATCTTGTAATTAAAACCAAAATTATTAAGTTTCTAAGAATAATGATATATTATTAGAGCATTCGTAATTGTATAATTTTAGCAAATTGATGGAATTTTGCAAATATTTAAATAATCTATGTGAAAGCACTAAAATGCAGAACATAATGAATGTTCAGAAGAAATTAAATAAAAAGTATATAATTAGTTAAAAAAATAATAAAGAAAGGAGTAAAATGTCCTGAAAACCATTGTGGAGATGAGGTTCACAAATGGTTTGCGAGAAGGAAAAGTTAAAAGGACTACCTGGAAGATCAAAATAAACCAGAAGGAGAAGATAAGAAACCATGCCCTACGATGCAACTAAATTAAAAGATTATCAAATTGCAGAGTTAGCTGAAAAGAATATGCCAACACCGTCATACTGGCAGGAAAAGCTTGGTTTGGAACAAGGCGAAGTGATCCCCTACGGGCGGATCTGCAAGCTTGATTTCATGAAAATCATTGACCGCCTTAAAAACAAACCGGACGGCAAATACATAGAAGTTACCGCTATCACACCCACACCGCTGGGTGAGGGTAAGACCACCACCACCATGGGACTGGTGGAAGGTTTGGGTAAAAGGGGCTTGAACGCAGGCGCCGCCATTCGCCAGCCATCCGGCGGTCCCACCATGAATATCAAGGGGACGGCTGCCGGCGGCGGCAACGCCCTGGCCATCCCGATGACAGAGTTTTCCCTGGGACTAACCGGGGATATCAATGATATAATGAATGCGCACAACCTGGCCATGGTGGCGCTCAATGCCCGCATGCAGCACGAGCGGAACTATGACGACGCAGAGCTGGCCAAGCGCGGCTTAAGGCGCCTGGATATCAACCCAACCAACATAGAGATGGGCTGGATTATCGACTTCTGCGCCCAGGGACTGCGCAAGATCATCATGGGTATCGGCGGCAAAATGGACGGCTACATGATGGAATCCAAGTTCGGCATTGCCGTCAGCTCCGAGTTGATGGCCATTCTCGCCGTCGCCACCGACTTGAAAGACCTGCGGGAGCGGATCGGCAAGATTATAGTTGCTTACGATAAAAAAGGAAACCCCGTCACCACCTCGGACCTGGAAGTCGCGGGCGCCATGACGGCCTTTATGAGAAACGCCATCAACCCGACCCTGATGAGCACAGTAGAGTACCAGCCCGTGCTGGTTCACGCCGGACCCTTCGCCAATATCGCCATTGGCCAGTCTTCCATTATCGCCGACCGCATTGCCCTGAAGATGTTCGACTATAACGTGACCGAGAGCGGTTTTGCCGCGGACATCGGCTTTGAGAAGTTCTGGAACGTAAAATGCCGCTTCAGCGGCCTTACCCCCAATGTCTCCGTAATCACCGCCACCATCAGGGCCCTGAAGATGCACGGCGGCGGGCCGAAGGTAGTCCCGGGCCGCCCCCTGCCGGAAGAATACACCAGGGAAAACCTGGAGCTGCTGGAAAAAGGCATCGCCAACCTGCAGCACCATATTGCCACGGTCAAGAAAGCCGGCATCAACCCGGTCGTGTGCATTAACGCTTTCTATACCGACACCAAGGAAGAAATCGCCATGGTGCGCCGCTACGCCGAGCAGGCCGGAGCACGCTGCGCGCTTTCCGAACACTGGCTGAAGGGCGGAGAAGGCGCCCTCGAGTTGGCGGACGCGGTAGTGGACGCCTGTAACGACAAGGTTGACTTCAAGTTCCTGTACCCGCTGGAGATGCCGCTGCGGCAGAGAGTGGACGCCATAGCCAGAGAAGTTTACGGGGCCGCCGGAGTGTCCTGGACGCCGGAGGCGGAAGAGAAAGCGAAGCGTTTCGAATCCGACCCCGCTTTTGCCGGCTTTGCCACTATGATGGTGAAAACCCACTTGAGCCTGACCCATGATCCCACTTTAAAAGGCGTGCCCAAGGACTGGATCCTGCCTGTACGCGATGTCCTGGTCTTTGCCGGGGCCAAGTTCCTTTGCCCGATGACCGGCGCCATCAGCCTGATGCCGGGCACAGGCTCCGACCCGGCTTTCCGGAGAATAGACGTGGATGTGAACACCGGAAAAGTGATGGGGCTTTTCTAAAACATAGATCAGTAACTAACCAGTATTTTGGAGGTAATGTTGGAATGACCGAACTTTTACCGCCATGTACCAATGCCTGTCCCGTCAACACAGACGTGCGCGGCTACCTGGCAGCCATAGCCAGGCGGGACTACAAGGAGGCCTACCGCCTGATCCGCGCCAGCAACCCCTTTCCTTCCGTGTGCGCCTGGGTATGTCCTCACCCGTGTGAAGATAACTGCCGCAGGGCTGGTGTGGATGCTCCCTTATCCATCCGCAGCCTGAAAAGATTTGCGGTCGATGCTGCCGGCGCAAACCGGCAGCCGGACGAACGAGCCCAGCCAACCGGCAAAAAGGTGGCCGTGGTGGGCGCGGGGCCGGGCGGGCTGACCGCGGCCTACGATTTGGCCCGCCTGGGCCACCAGGCAGTGGTTTACGAAAGAAACCAGTCACTGGGCGGGCACTTCCTGACCTCACTGCCCACCTACCGCCTGCCGCGGGAAATGCTGCAAAAGGACGTCGAGGAAATCCTGGCGGCGGGGGTGCAGGCCCGCACCGGCATCAATGTAGGCCGGGATGTGACCATTGCCAGGCTGAAGGAAGAATATGACGCGGTCATTATCGGGGTAGGGCTTTCGGAAAGCAAGGGACTGCCCCTGCCCGGCTTTGCAAACCCCGGGGTAATGAAGGCGCTGACCTTTTTACACGAGGCCAACACAGGCGGTAAGCCTGCTATTGGCAGCAGTGTTATTGTCATCGGAGGCGGCGACGTGGCCATGGATGTGGCGCGTACCGCCGTCAGGCTGGGAGCCGGCGCCGTAACAGTTGTCTGCCTGGAGTTCCGTGACATAATGCCCGCGCATAGCTGGGAGATCGAAGAAGCCCTGGCCGAGGGGGTAAGCCTCATACCCGGCTACGGGCCGGTGGAGGTTTTGACGGAAGACGGAGCAATTACCGGGCTGAAAACCCAAAAGGTAAAATCAGTCTTTGACCAGGAGGGGAGGTTCAACCCCACCTACGAGCCAACCACTTTTCAAACTATTCCATGCGATACGGTAATTCTGGCCATTGGCCAGGGTGCGGACAACTCATTTTTATACGACAGCGGCCTGGCGGTTAATGCCAGGGGAAGCCTGGAGACAGACAGGAAATACCTGTCCACCAGCCTGAGCGGTGTCTTTACCTGCGGGGAAGTAGTCACCGGGCCGGGCCCGGCCATTGCCGCGGTAGCTTCGGGGCACCGGGCGGCCGCACTGGTAAATGACTATTTAAATGGAAACAAAACAGCAGCATGCGAAAAGGAAACGCAGGCCATAGGCGCTCTTCCTGAAAAAGTGGCGGAGCGGGTGCCCAGGCGCAGCCGGCAGGAAATGCCGGTGCTGCCCGCGGGCGAGAGAAAGAAAAACTTTAAGCCGTACGAACTGGGCCTGGATGAGGAAGCGGCAGTGCGCGAAGCCGGCCGCTGCCTTAACTGCGGCCTGGGCGCGCAGGTAATCCCGGAAAAGTGCGCCGCCTGCCTGACCTGCCAGAGAGTATGCCCCTACGACGTGCCGGTGATTGAGGGAATGGCCGGCATGCCGGTGGAAGGCTGCCAGGCCTGTGGTATTTGCGCGGCTTTCTGTCCCGGCAATGCCATTACCCTGGAGAACCTTGATGAGAAGGGCGTGACAAGCGCCATAGCATCTCTTGGCGGCGCTAAATCCCTGGTTGTATTTGCCGAACGCGGCACATGCGCTGATTTAAAAAAGGTTTCCTCCCTTGAAAACGTTCTGGTAGTCAGTTTATCCACAGTAAGGGCCCTGCAGCTGCAATGGATCCTGAGCGCGTTTGAAAACGGCGCCGCCGGGGTTGTGGTAGCCGGCTGCAGGGAGGGTGAATGCCGTTATGCAGGTGGTGACGAACTCCTGAAAAGTTTGATTGGCCGCGCTAAAAACCTGCTGGAGTCGATTGGCTTATCCCCGGGACGACTTTATTACTGCCTGCCGGAAGAAGGGGAAGACCCGGCGGGTTTAATAGCGGGTTTTTTAAAAGAGTGTTTATAAAAGTTAGAAAATATTCTTTTTAAAGGAGCGAGCAGGCTTGATTATAGCTCAGCAGAAAAACATACAGGATATTGCGGCCATGGTCGGTGACTGTAAGAAAGTGCTGCTGGCGGGCTGCGGCGGCTGCGTCACCGTATGCCTGTCCGGCGGGGAAAAAGAAACAGAAATCCTGGCTGCAGCCCTGCGCCTGATGAAAAAACAGGCAGGCCAGCCCCTTGCCACCGTGACCTATACAGCCACCAGGCAGTGCGAGCCGGAGTTTATCCCGCCCATGGATGAACTGGTGCGGGATGTGGACGCGGTGATTTCACTGGCTTGTGGCGTAGGTGTGCAGTACCTGGCGGAAAGATACAAGGATAAATGGATAGTCCCCGCCATGGATACAATGTTTGCCGGTGGTGCCACAGGGTTTGGCAGCTGGGAAGAAAAATGCGGGCTGTGCGGCGACTGCGTGCTGCATAGGACCGGCGGCATTTGTCCGGTCATCCGCTGCTCCAAGAGCATCATGAACGGCCCGTGCGGCGGCTCACAGCATGGCAAATGTGAAATCAGCAAAGAAGTGGACTGTGCCTGGCAGCTGATTTATGACCGGATGAAGGCTCTGGGCAGGCTGTCAGAACTAACTGTTATCCAACCGCCGAAAGACTGGTCGAAAGCAAGGGACGGCGGGCCACGCAGGATATTGAGAGAGGATTTGATCAAAGGGTGAAATATTTAAGCAAGCTGCAAAAAATGCTGGACAGCGGCCACTTTGCCGTTACTGCTGAAATAGGGCCGCCCAAGCATGCCGGCGCGCACAGCATCAGGCACCATGCCCAACTTTTAAAAAACCATGTGGACGCCACCAACATTACCGACAGCCAGACCGCCATCGTGCGTCTTTCCAGTATAGCCTCAGGCGTGCACATTCTAGATTGCGGCATAGAGCCGATCGTCCAGATGACCGTGCGGGACAGAAACCGCATCGCCATCCAGGCCGACCTGCTTGGCGCCTACAGTTTGGGTATGCGCAACCTGCTCTGCCTGTCCGGCGACCACCAGCAGTTCGGCAACCACCCCACCTCAAAAAATGTCTTTGATATTGACTCCATGCAGTTGATTTACCTGATGAGCAGGATGCGGGATGAAAAGAAATTCTTCTGCGGTGAAGAGATCAAAGAATACGAGCCGCGGTTCTTTATCGGCGCGGTGGCGAACCCATTTGCCGATCCCTTTGAGTACAGGGTGGACCGCCTGGAAAAGAAAATCGAGGCCGGCGCGCAGTTTATCCAGACCCAGTGCATATTCGACATGGAGCGGTTTGAGCGCTTTATGGAAATGGTGCGGGCAAGAGGACTGGACCAAAGGGCGCATATCCTGGCCGGGGTAACTCCGCTGAAAAGCTGGCGTGCCGCCAAGTACATCCAGACCGGAGTGTCCGGCATGATCGTGCCCGACTCCCTGGTGGAAAGGCTGAAAAACGCGGCAGACCCGAAAAAAGAAGGAATCAAAGTCTGTATCGAACAGATCAAACACATCAGGGAGAATATCAAGGGTATCCATGGTGTCCACGTCATGGCCATCGCCTGGGAAGAGGTCGTCCCCGAGATTGTGGAAAAGGCCGGGCTGTACCCGCGGCCGCAGGTTGAGTTTAATCCGGAAGAAAATGATTGATAATTAATAAATATGATTTGCTGTTTTGGAAGGGGGTAGAGATATGTCGGCAGAACTCCTGGACGGAAAAAAAATAGCTGCTTCTTTAAGGGAAGAGGTTAAGGCAGAAGTGGCTATGCTAAAGGAGAAAGGTATTTATCCAAAACTGGCTGTTATTTTGGCCGGTGACGACCCCGCTTCGGTGGTATACGTCGGCTCCAAAGAAAAATCATGCAGAAACGTCGGCATCGAATTGGTCCTGCACAAACTGCCGGAAGCAGTGGCCGAAAGCGAAGTGCTCGACCTGATCAGCCGGCTGAATAAAGATGACAGTGTCCATGGCATCATGATTGAACTGCCGCTGCCCGCGCACCTTAACAAAAAGAAGGTGCTGGAGGCGGTGCTGCCGGTAAAAGATGTCGACGGCGCTCACCCGATCAACCGGGGTTACATATTAAGCGGGGGAGACGGCCTTTTCCCGGCCACTCCTCAGAGCTGCATTGAGATTATGCTGCGCAGCGGTGTGGAGATTAAAGGCAAGCACGCGGTCATCGTCGGCCGCGGCGAGACAGTGGGCAAACCGCTGATGTTTATGCTTTTGAACCAGAATGCCACCATCACAGTGTGCCATACGAAGACCCGGGATCTGGCGGAGGAAACCAGGCGGGGCGACATCCTGGTGGCAGCGGCCGGGCGCCCGAAGATGATCACGGCGGACATGATCAAGCCGGGCGCTGTCGTGGTGGATGCCGGCATCAATGAAATTGAAGGTGGTATCTGCGGCGATGTCGACTTTGAAAACGCCCGTGAAGTAGCCGGCATGATTTCCCCTGTGCCGGGCGGGGTGGGCAGCCTTACCACCGTCCTGATTCAGAAGAACGTCTTAAAAGCAATCAAGCTCCAGAACAAGTTGTAAAATAATTTGTTATAAGGAAGTGACCTGACATGAGCGATATGTTTGATTATGGCTTCAGAAAAATACTGGCTGTCGCGGCATCCGACTCGCCCACTCCCGGCGGCGGCAGCGTATCGGCCATGGTAGGCGCCCTGGGAGTTTCAATGGCGGCCATGGTAGGGAACCTGACTGTGGAGAAACCGAAGTATGCCGAGGTGGAGGCCGAAGCGGCGGAACTCACCGGCCGGGCCTATTATATCATGGCCAGGCTGGAGAAACTGATGGCTGCCGATATAGCTGCCTTCGGCAAGTTCATGGACACCTACCGGATGCCCAAAAATACCGATGAGGAAAAGGCCAGGCGGGAAGAGGCCGCCCAGAAGGCCTTAAAAGCAGCGACCAACGTGCCCCTGCAAGTCGCTAAAATGCTGCTTGAAGCATTGTCGGTTACAGAAAAGCTGGCCCGCATCGGCAACAAGACCGCAGTCAGCGATGCCGGGGTCGCCGCCTATGTTTGTGAAGCCGCCTGTCACGCCGTGCTGCTGAATGTGGATATAAATGTGCCGCTGATCAGTGACCCCGGTTTTGTATCCGGGGTTCTGGCGGAAAAGAAAAAAATTGCAGACGAGGCCGCGCGGATCAAAAAGCTGGCCGTAGCCGTGGTAAAAGAAAGGATGCTCTAGGAGTCATGATTCAGCCGGCCTCTTAGTTCACGGTTAATGAAAGAGAATTTTGCTTTTTTATCGGGTTCGGCACATGCTTCCTTGCTTTATTAAAGTACCGGACCTTCCGGATCGCTGCAGCGTAATATTACAATTTTAGACGGGGTGATTAAATGAAGTTAGCGGTTTCCGGCAAAGGCGGCGTTGGCAAGACTACCATCGCTGCCGCCCTGGTCCAGTTGTTTTCCGAGTCACACCGTTTGGTTTATGCCATTGATGCGGACCCTGATGTTTGCCTGGCAGCCGCTATAGGTGTCCCTGATGATATAGCGGACGAATTAAAGCCGCTGGTGGAGAAAAAGGATTTGATCAATGCCAAAACCGGCGGCGAGGGCGCTTTTTTCACTTTGAACCCCAAACTCAATGACGAACTGGATGATTATTGCATCAGCTGCGGCAACATCAAGTACCTGCGCATGGGAGGTATAAAAAGAGGCGGTTCCGCCTGTTACTGCCGTGAAAATTCGTTTCTCCACGCGGTGGTGTCCGCCCTTTTGCTGGGGGAGAAAGATATTGTCATTATGGACATGGGAGCTGGCATAGAGCACCTATCCCGCGGCACGGCCAGGGGTGTTGATTTAATGCTGGTTGTGGTGGAGCCGAGTCTAAACAGCATTAAAACAGCAGCCCTTGTCAAAAAGCTTGCCACGGACTTGGGCATAAAGAAAATACGGATCATCGGCAACAAGATAGGAAGCCAGGCAGAAAAGGACTTTATTTTAAATAATTTTAAGCCTGAAGAAGTTTTAGGCTTTGTAAGCCTGGATGCTGAAATAAGGGAGGGTGCGATGAAAAAAAGGTCAATTAAAGAAGTAAAAGGGGATTTCATTAATGAAATGACCCGGATCTATCAAAAAATGATAGCTGAAAGCAACTAATTATAGCTTATAAAATCAAATAACCTTTCAGATAATCAATAATTTTAAGATTCTTAACCAAGGAGGTTCGATAATGCCCAGATTCAAAGACCCCAGTCATACTTGCAGGCCGTCGGGCGCACCCAGGGTTGTTGATCCCAAAACACTTGGAAGAAGCGCCGACCCGGCAGTCCTGGAGATGATTGACTATGCAAGAGAAAAGGGAGTAATAACTTCATTTGACCGCTTTGTAGCCCAGCAGCCCCAGTGCCAGATTGGCTACAAAGGGTTGTGCTGCCGCTTCTGCATGGCCGGCCCTTGCAGGATTAAGGCTGAAGAAGGGCCAGGCAGCAAAGGAATCTGTGGCGCTTCCGCGTGGACTATCGCCGCCAGGAGCACCGGTCTGATGCTTCTGACAGGCGCCGCATCCCATAGCGAGCACGCCCACGTTATCCTGGAAACGGTACATAAAACGGCGCACGGCAAGGCGCCTGACTACAGCATCAAAGATGTGGATAAGCTGCGCCGCGTCTGCGCCCGTGTCGGCATAGCCACCGGCGGCAAGGATGAACTGACTATGGTTAAGGAATTATGTGAGCTTGCTTTTAAAGAATACAGCCGCCTCAAAGGAGAAGGTTTCTCCAACTGGGTGCGGACAACAGTCACCCCGGACCGCAATGAAAAATTCACCAGCCATGACATTATGCCCAGCGGTGTCTACAACGTCATCTCCGAACTGGTTACCCAGGCCCACGTCGGCATGGACAACGATCCGGTCAACATTATTTTCTCAGCCCTCCGGGTCGCGCTTGCTGACTATATCGGGATGCATATAGGCACCGACTTTTCCGACATCCTCTTCGGGACTCCCAAGCCGCTTCTTTCTGAAGCAAACTTCGGGATAATTGACCCCGACAATGTTAACATAGCCATGTACGGCCACAACCCGGTCCTGAGCGAACTAATCTGCGACGCCGCTGAATCCCTGCAGCAAGAGGCAAAGGCCGCCGGGGCGAAGGGCATCCAGTTGATGGGCATCTGCTGCACGGGCAACGAAGTGATCATGCGCCGCGGGGTGCCTATTGTAACTTCCTATGCGTCAGCCGAACTGCCGATTCTCACCGGGGCGCTAGACGCCTATGTGGTGGACGTCCAGTGTATCATGCCTTCCATCCGCACGGTGGCTGAATGTTTCCATACCAGAATTATCACAACCTCACCTATTGTAAAAATACCCGGTTCTTATCATATAGACTTTCAGACGGAATACGCCATGGATAATGCCAGGACCGCAATACAGTATGCCATAGAAGCGTTTAAGCTCAGGGACAAAAGCAAATATCACATCCCCCAGGAAAGGCACAAGGTCATCGCGGGCTGGAGCCTGGAGGCGCTGTATGAGCTGTTTGGCTCGGTTAACCCCGACAACCCGGTCAGCGTGCTGACAGATGCCATTTTAGCCGGTGAAATCAAGGGCGTGGCCATGCTGGCAGGGTGCAACAACCTGAAGCGGTTCCAGGACGACAGCCATATTACAATCGCCAAAGAAATGATTAAAAATGATGTATTTGTCATAGGCACCGGCTGCGTGATGCAGGCCTGCGCCAGGGCCGGCCTCCTGGCGCCCGAGGCAATGGAGCTGGCCGGAGACGGGCTCAAGAAGTTTCTGGCCAGAATCAGCGAAAAAGCCGACCTGAAGGTGGGCCTGCCGCCGATGTTCCATATGGGTTCCTGCGTAGACAACACGCGCTGCAGCGACCTGATGATGGATATGGCGAAGCAGCTGGGCGTGGCAACCCCGAAAGTGCCGTGGGTGGCCTCCGCGCCTGAAGCCATGAGCGGCAAGGCCGTGTCAATCGGCTGCTGGTGCGTGGCCATGGGCATGCCGGTGCATGTCGGCGCGATGCCGCCGCTGGAAGGCAGCGATTTGATTTACAGCATCGTCACGCAGGTTGCGCATGATGTTTACGGCGGCCACTTTATATTTGAAATGGACCCTGCTATTGCCGCTCAGAAGATGCTCAACGCGCTGGAATACCGCACCTGGAAGCTGGGCGTGCACCGTGCGGCCGCTGAGAGATTTGAAACTGCTCTTTGCCAGAACTACTAAGCGGTGGATCGAGAGGAGGAAAAGAGATGTCCGAGCAAATTCATTTTAATCAGATTTACGAAGGGTGCGTAGAACCGGGCAAGGAGCCGAAAAAGCTTTATCGCTCAATGTATAACGGCGCCATTACCGCTGTAAGTTACGCGGAAATCCTGCTCAGCCAGGCCATAAGAGAATATGGGGCGCAGCAGCCGGTTGGCTACCCGGACACTGCTTATAATATCCCGGTCATCCGCTGCATGAGCGGCGAGCAGGTCACCAAGCTGGGTGATCTGCCGCCGATTTTAAACCGGATGCGCGCGCAAATTAAGGAAGAAAAAACATTCGAAAATATGCTGCTCTGGGGTGAATCCACCTGGTACGCCGCCGATATCATCGAGGCGCTGCGCTATCTCAAGCATACTCCGGAAAACCCGATTGTGCAGCCGCCCTGGACCGGGTTTATCGGTGACCCGGTGGTGCGCCAGTACGGCATTAAGATGGTTGACTGGACCATCCCCGGCGAAGCCGTCATTGTAGGCCGCGCCAGGACCAGCAAAGATGCGAAAAAGATTGTCGACAGCCTCATGGCCAAGGGCCTGATGCTGTTCCTTTCAGATGAAATTATCGAGCAGCTGCTCGAAGAAAATGTGAAATTAGGGCTAGACTATATCGCTTACCCCCTGGGCAACTTTACTCAGGTAGTCCATGCCGCCAACTACGCCCTGCGGGCCGGCATGATGTTCGGCGGGATCCCGCCGGGGGAACGTGAAGCGCAGCGTGATTACCAGCGCCGCCGCGTTCTGGCTTTTATTATGTACCTGGGCGAGCGGGACATGGTCAAGGACGCCGCCTGCGCCGGCGCCATCTTTACCGGTTTTCCCGTAATAACTGACCAGTCGCTGGGGGAAGACGAGCAGATTAAAGACTGGTTTGTTTCAGAGCCGGACTATGAAAAAATCGTCCAGACCGCCCTGGAAATACGGGGGATCAAGATTACCGCCATCGACATCGACGCGCCGATTACCATCGGCCCGGCCTTCGAGGGTGAGACCATCCGCAAGAGCGACATGCACTGCGGTTTCGGCGGGCAGAAGACCCCGGGCTTCGAGCTGGTGCGCATGATGGGGCCGGATGACATTGAAGACGGCAAGGTCACGGTGATCGGCCCTGATATTGATACCATTGAGCCGGGCGGCATGCTGCCTATCGGCATCCTGGTCGAGGTTTACGGCCGGAAAATGCAGGAAGACTTCGAGCCGGTGCTGGAACGCCGCATCCACTATTTCATTAACTACGGTGAGGGCATCTGGCACGTGGCCCAGAGGGACATCAACTGGCTGAGGGTGAGTAAAGACGCCTTCAGCAAGGGATTCAGGCTCAAACACTTTGGCAACATTCTCTACGCCAAGTTCAAATCCGAGTTTCCTTCCATTGTCGACAGGGTCCAGGTGACGATCATGACCGACGAGGCCAAGGTGCTGGAAATGCGTGAAATAGCGCGGGAATACTACGCCAGGCGCGACGAGCGGCTGAAAGAACTGCGGGACGAGGCGGTGGACACTTTCTACTCTTGCACCCTTTGCCAGTCCTTCGCGCCTACTCACGTTTGCGTGGTAGCGCCGCAGCGGGTAGGTTTGTGCGGCGCGGTGAGCTGGCTGGACGCCAAGGCCTCCTACGAGATCAACCCGCACGGGCCGAACCAGCCCATTCTCAAGGAAGGCATCATTGACGAAGTCAAGGGACAGTGGAGCAGCTTTAACGAATTTACTTATAAAAACTCACAGCGCACCATCGAGGCAGTGAACTTTTACACCATCATGGAATACCCGATGACCTCCTGCGGCTGCTTTGAGTGCATCCTGGCCATGGTGCCCGAGTGCAACGGCTTTATGGTGGTCAACCGCGAGCACGGCGGCATGACGCCGTCCGGCATGACATTCTCCACCCTGGCCGGCACCATCGGCGGCGGCGCGCAGATGCCGGGCTTTATGGGCATCGGCAGGTCTTACCTGTCTTCTCCCAAATTTGTCCCGGCTGACGGCGGCCTGGCCAGGCTGGTCTGGATGCCGAAAGAGCTGAAAGAAGCTCTCCGGCCTCAGTTGGAGCAGGCTGCTGAAGATGCCGGGCTGGGAAGAGACTTTATCGATAAAATAGCCGACGAGACGATCGGTATTGAAGGTGAGGAAATACTGCCGTTCCTCGAGGAAAATGGTCACCCTGCTTTGACCATGGACCCTCTCTTCTAAGGAATTAAAAGAAGGAACCAGAAAGGAGAAAAAAGTATGGCACTATCGGGATTACAAATTTTTAAACAACTGCCCAAGACGAACTGTAAGGATTGTGGTCAGGCCACCTGCCTGGCATTCGCCATGGCCCTTGCCACCGGCAAAGCCAGCCTGGATCAGTGCCCGCATGTCAGTGACGCGGCGAGGGAGGTCCTTGATTCCGCGTCCGCGCCGCCTGTTGCGCTGGTGAAGATTGGTGTTGGCGATGAGCAGGTTGAGCTCGGCAATGAAACTGTGCTCTTCCGGCATGACAAACGCTTTGAGCACCCGTGCGCCATAGCCATACCGGTTTGCGACACTATGGGCGACGCTGAGATAGTCAGCAAGGTTGACGCCATCAACAAGCTGGTATTCGACCGGGTGGGGCAGACTCATAGAGTAGATATGGTACTCGTCTGCGCCTGCTCCGGCAGTCCCGAACGGTTTGTGGAAGCAGTCAAGCTGGTTGCCGGCCGTACCGCGTACCCGTTGATTCTGAAGAGCGAAGACCCGGCGACTATTGAAAAGGCGCTGGAAGTTGTCGCAGCCAGGAAGCCCCTGGTTTACAGCGCCAACGCCGCGAATTATCAGGCCATGGCCGCCCTGGCCAAAAAATTTGAAGTTCCTTTGGTGGTGCAGGGCGCAGGTTTGGATGAACTCGCCTCGTTAGTTGAAAAGGTTGCGGAACTGGGCTGCAAACAGCTGATCCTGGACTCCGGGACGACCGAATTGGGCCAGGTCCTGACCGACCAGACCCAGATCAGGCGTCAGGCGTTAAAGAAATTCCGCCCGTTCGGCTACCCGACCATAGTCTTTGCCTCTAATGAAGACCCATTCCAGGCGGTGATTGACGCCGGTGTATATATCGCCAAATACGCGGGTATAGTTGTCATAGACAGCGTAGACCCGGCAGACATCCTGCCCCTGATCACACTGCGCCTGAACATCTATACCGACCCGCAAAAGCCGATTGCGGTTGAATCAAAAATATACGAGATCCTGACCCCGGGTCCTGATTCGCCGGTATACCTGACCACCAACTTTTCTCTTACTTACTTCTGCGTCGCCGGTGATATAGAAGCGTCCAGAGTGCCCGGCTATGTCCTGCCTGTGGATACCGACGGCGTATCTGTCCTTACCGGCTGGGCCGCCGGCAAATTTACGCCGGAAAAGATATCGGAAATGATGAACACCTGCGGTATTGCCGGCAAAGTATCGCACCGCAAGGTGATTATACCCGGCGGTGTGGCCGTTTTAAGCGGCAAGCTGCAGGAAATATCAGGCTGGGAAGTGCTGGTAGGGCCCAGAGATTCTTCCGGCATACCGAGCTTTATCAAGCAGCGCTGGAACGCCTGATTTAACCCGTCCTCAATCGTGATTTAGAAAGGATTAACCGGTTATGCCGAACTTCTCAATAAAAATCATTCCTGACCATAAGCAGGTCACTGCGAATGAAAAAGAAAGCCTCTATCACGCCATGGCGGTGGCGGGCATTCCTCTCAAAGCTTCCTGCGGCGGCAAAGGGACCTGCAGTGATTGCAAGGTGCTGGTAAGAGAAGGAAAGGTGGAATCACTGACAACCGGCATGCTGACTGAGGAGGAACAAAAGCAGGGGTATATGCTTGCCTGTCAATGTTTCGCACAAAGCAATCTGGTGGTGGAGGTCCCCGAGGAATCAAAACTGACTGAGCACAGGATTGTGCTTAGCAACAACCCGGCCGGCGGCAGTATTGCGCAAAATGGTGATGAAAGGATAGGCATACTGGAAGAGGAGCCTGAAAGAGCTGGAGAAGGCCCCGATATTCCTTTGTTTAAAAGATTATTTCTGAAAGTGCCGGAGCCTTCCCTGGACGATATGGAAGACGATATTGGCCGGGTAATACGTGTCATTCGCAAAGAGACAGGCGTCGAACTGCTGCGTCCCACTCTGAATGTCCTGCTGACCCTGCCCAATATTTTAAGGCAGGCCGGGTGGAAGGTGACAGTTTCCCTGGCTGAGGGGAAAGGCTACAAATCTGTTGAAATAACCGGGGTTGAACCTGGGCATATTGAACAGAAGTACTATGGACTGGCCGTTGATATAGGTACGACGACCGTGGTAGCCAAGCTGGTCGATCTGGAAAGCGGCCAGACTGTGGGGATCAAGGGCACATATAATAAACAGGCCGTTTATGGAGACGATGTTATAACCAGGATCATTCACACCAACGAATACCCGGACGGTTTAAGAGAGCTCCGGAAAGTCGTTGTGGAAACTATTAATGAATTAATCGAAGACCTGGCCAAGGAGCAAAGGATTAAACAGACTGACATCAGGACAGTGGTCTGCGCGGGCAACACCACCATGACCCACCTGTTCCTGGGCCTTGACCCGACCTATATTCGCCTGGAGCCCTACACGCCTGTGGTAAACAATATCCCGGCTGTCCGGGCGTCCCGGGCTGGTTTGAATGTCTATCCCATGGCCTGGGTCCAGTGCATCACCGGTGTCGCAAGTTATATGGGCGGGGATGTTACGGCCGGGGTGCTGGTTTCCGGTATGGCTTTCGCGGAGGAACTGACCCTGTTTGTCGACATCGGGACCAATGGAGAAATGGTGCTGGGCAATAAAGAATGGTTGATCTCCTGCGCCTGCTCAGCCGGCCCCGCCTTTGAGGGCGGCGGGATCAGGCACGGGATGCGCGCCATGCGCGGGGCGATAGAAAAAGTAAGGATTTCGCCGGGCGGCGCCAAAGTTACCTGCTGCACCATTGGCAACGTGCCGCCGACGGGTATCTGCGGCTCCGGTTTGATCGACTGCGTCGCCTGGCTGTACAAGTCGGGTATCATCGACCGCAGCGGCAACTTTGTCTCCGACGTGAAATCGCCGCGCATAAGAGATTCCGCCGAGGGTAAAGAATTTGTCCTGGTCTGGTCCGAAAAAGCGGGACGTTTTACGGATATAACCATTTCTGAGGCTGAAATAAAAAATCTAATCCGGTCCAAGGCCGCGGTTTATGCCGGCATACGCAGCATGCTGCAGATGGTGGGACTGCCGGTGGAGGCTATTGACAGGGTGGTCATAGCAGGCGGCTTCGGACGGTACATCAATATCAGGGATGCCATTGACATTGGCATGTTCCCTGACATCCCGCTGGAGAAATACTCGTATGTGGGAAACAGTTCCGTCAAAGGCGCCAAACTGGCTCTTTTATCGAAGAAGGCCAGGGATATGCTGGAAGAGATCGCTAAAAAGATGACTTACCTGGAACTCAGTATTGGCAATACCTTTATGGATGAATTTGTTTCGGCGCTTTTTATTCCGCATACCGATCTGGGATTATTCCCAACCATGCAGAAAAGATAATTTATTTACAAAAGGAGAGTATGTTAGTGGCGCTGCACATAGCTATTGCCGGGAAGGGCGGAACAGGGAAGACTACCTTCGCAGCTATTACTGTCAAACTATTGATTAAAGATGGGGTGTCCCCGGTACTGGCTGTTGACGCCGACCCCAACGCCAATTTAAACGAGGCGCTGGGCGTTGAAGTAGAGGAAACTATTGGAGAAATTTTGTCCAAGATTAAAAATAATTTAACACCGCTGCCCGCCGGCATGACCAAGGACCAGTATGTGGAGTACAAGGTCTACCAGTCCCTTGCCGAAAGCGATGATTTTGACCTGCTTTCCATGGGAGCTACCGAGGGGCCGGGTTGTTACTGTTACGCCAATAACGTCCTCAGGTCTTATCTGGACAACTTGTCCAGGAACTATAAGGCAATCCTGGCGGATAATGAGGCCGGTTTGGAACACCTGAGCCGCCGTACCACCCAGAATGTTGATATACTGTTCGTTACCAGCGATACCAGCGCCAGGGGCGTCCGTTCCGCCAAAAGAGTTAAAGAGCTTGTCCGGTCCATAAACCTGAACATAAAAAAAATGTATCTGGTAATTACAAAGGTCGGTGAGGATTCTCTTGAGGCCCTGCAAGATGAAATTGACAAGACCGGCCTTGCATTGATCGGAACCATTCCAATGGATTCAAATATAGTCGAATACGACCTGCACAGCAGGCCCCTGGTGGATTTGCCCGGTGACAGCCCTGCTGTGGCGGCAGTTGCGGAGATTCTAAAGAAGGCGAATATTATAAAAAATTAAGTCGTTACTGAAAGGAGTTGTAAGACAAACATGGCTGTTGCAATAGTAAAGGAGAGGTGGACCAACAAAGTCCTGGAGATGACTATTGGACAGGAGCCTAACGCTGTCAAAGTCGGTGGAGACAGCACCCTGCCGTTTTTACACTTTGAAGGCGAAATGCCCAACCGGCCGGTGGTCGCCCTTGAAGTATGGGATATGGAACCTGACAACTGGCCTGCCATACTGACAGAGCCGTTTAAAGGGGTGCTGGACAATCCCGTGGCCTGGGCTAAGAAATGCGCCGATTACGGGGCCGACATGATTTGTTTGAGGCTGAACAGCGCCCACCCGGACCAAATGGACGCCACGCCGGATGAGGTTGCCGCGACTGTCAAGGCTGTGGCGGAAGCTGTGAGTTTGCCGCTGATTGTGGTGGGCTGCGGTGTTGAAGAAAAAGACGCTTTGATCCTGCCGGCCGCCGGTGAAGCTATTTCAGGACAAAACGCTTTGCTGGGCTGTGCCACTATCAATAACTACAAAACTATTACCGCCACCTGTATGGTGCACGGCCACAATATTATCGCCACCAGCCCGCTGGATATCAACCTGGCCAAGCAGTTGAACATCTTGATTAACGAAATGAACCTGCCCCTGAGCCGGATTGCCATGGACCCGCTGGTAGGGGCGCTGGGCTACGGTGTTGAGTATGCTTATTCCATCATGGAACGCGCCCGCACAGGCGCTCTGAACGGCGACAAAATGC
>ENA-UOYA01000441-UOYA01000441.1-activated-sludge-metagenome-genome-assembly--contig:-NODE-441-length-55148-cov-7.100830_pt1 | contig 55148 bp, 56 predicted proteins | sample MGYA00238163_ERZ764804 | MGnify/ENA primary metagenome ERZ764804 (study PRJEB28919, sample SAMN05720223) | activated sludge metagenome | isolation source: Anaerobic digester | place: Hong Kong...
GGCAGATTATTAGTAACACAATCCAATACTAATTCAGGAGGTTGAGTATGGCAGTAATGAAGGAAGAAAACGGAAAGTATTACCCTACGGAGGATTTTGTAGAACAGGCATATGTTAGCAGCCGTGCGGAATACGAAGAAATGTGGAAGAAGTCTATTAATGATCCGGAGACGTTCTGGGGCGATATCGCATCGGAGTTGTACTGGTACAAAAAATGGCTGAAGGTCAACAGAGAAGACTTTTCAAAGGGTGAAGTTGAGTGGTTTATCGGTGGTAAGACAAACATCTCTTACAACTGCCTCGATGCACAGATCAAAAAAGGTAGGGGTGACAAGGTTGCCATACTGTTTCAGGGAGAACCGGATGAAGATGTAGTAAAGCTTACTTATAAAGAAATGCTGAAGCTCGTGTCGAAGTTTGCAAACGTTTTGAAGAAAAAAGGCGTACGTAAGGGCGACAGGGTTGCGATTTATCTTCCTATGATATGGCAGTTACCGGTTGCAATGCTTGCATGTGCAAGGATCGGCGCCATTCACACGATCGTTTTCGGCGGTTTCTCAGCTGAAGCGCTCCGCGACAGAATCCTTGATGCAGGTGCAAAGATACTCGTCACAGCAAACGGCTACTGGCGTTCAGGCAAACATGTAAGCTCCAAGGCAAACGCCGATACAGCATGCGACCTTTGCGCAAAAGAAGGCCACACCGTCGACAAGGTGATCGTTGTTAAGAGACTTGATAAATTTGATGTTCCAATGAAAGAAGGAAGAGACACATGGTTTGAGGATGAAATTGCGGCGTCCGACATCAGCGACGTATGCCCTGTACAATGGGTGGATGCAGAAGATCCTTTGTTCATACTTTACACATCGGGCTCAACGGGCAAACCTAAGGGTGTTCTCCATACCACCGGTGGTTATATGGTATACGCATATTCATCATTCAAATACATCTTTGATTACAAAGACAAAGATATATTTTTCTGTACAGCGGATATCGGCTGGGTAACAGGTCATACATACATCGTATATGGACCGATGACAAACGGCGCAACATCTATCGTTTTTGAATCTGTTCCAACATTCCCGAATCCTGACAGATTCTGGCAGATTGTTGAGAAATTCAAAGTCAGTATCTTCTACACTGCGCCTACAGCAATCCGTGCGCTTATGAAAGAAGGCGAGAAATGGCCTCAGGGCAGAGATCTGTCTTCACTAAGGCTTCTTGGTTCGGTGGGCGAACCCATCAACCCCGAAGCGTGGATGTGGTATCACAAATACATCGGTGCAGAGAGATGCCCCATTGTCGACACCTGGTGGCAGACAGAAACAGGCGGTATCCTTATTACACCTCTTCCAGGTGCATGGCCTACAATACCAAGCTATGCAACGCTCCCATTCTTTGGCGTTGATGCACGTGCATTGCAGCCAAGGTCATCAGCAAGTGAGCCTGCAGTAGATGCACCTGTCAATGAACAGGGTGAACTCTGCATTGCAAGGTCATGGCCGGGCATGATGAGAGGCGTGTTTGGCGAACCTGAAAGATTCTTCAACACCTATTTTGTGCAGCAGCCTGGTTTCTATTTCTCCGGTGACGGCGCTATAAGAAACGAAGACGGCTATTTCAGACTTATGGGTCGTATCGACGACGTCGTTAACGTATCCGGTCACAGGATGGGTACCGCAGAGGTTGAGGCAGCATTGAACTCATACAACACAGCAGTCGCTGAATCTGCAGTCGTTGGTTTCCCGCACGAAGTTAAAGGTGAAGACCTTTATGCATACATCATACTGAAATCAGGCGTTGAGCCGAGCGATGCCCTCAAGAAAGAGCTCGTGGCACACGTAAGAAAAGAGATCGGTCCAATCGCATCTCCTGGAAAGATCCAGTTTGTATCAGGTCTGCCGAAGACACGTTCCGGCAAGATCATGAGAAGGATATTGAGAAAGGTTGCAGCCGGCGCAATCGATGAGCTTGGCGATACAACAACACTTGCAGATCCTTCAATCGTCGATGAAATCGTAAAGGGCAGACAGTAAGATTTAATTTGCTCGATCAATGCCCCCGGATGAGTCCTCCGGGGGCATTTTTTTATGTTTGCCGATTATCGAAAGGGTTGTTGACAAATTTAGTCAAGTGTTCTACTATGAAAAGATGCTTTTAAAGTATCTTGTTTGCCAGAGAATATTTGCCTATGCTATTGTGAATTCCTTAATTTTGGTTTTATGTTATGCCTTTTTTCTATGTCAGGTGTATGCAGCTGAGAGTAGTTGTGTAAAATGCCATACAAACGAAAATATCCTTAAAACGCTACATAAACCAACAAAGACAGAAAGTGCCGAGGGCGAAGGTTGAGCAGGCCCACCTCCGTCGGTTCCGGCGGATCTAATGTATAAGGCATATTTAGTCGATAAAGGGTTAATCGGTAACGACCCTCACTTTTTGGAAGGATGCGGTTCATGCCATTTTGGAGACGAGAAGGCCATGACCAAGGAAAAGGCGCACAAAGGCTTTGTAAAAAGACCTTCAGACAACCTTAAAACATGTGAGAATTGTCACGGAGGCATTGCCAAGACATATAAAGATGCACTTCACTATACAACTCATGGTCAAAAATATGTGGTCTCAGGGAGATTTTCTCCAAACGAGTCGAAGATCTTCAACGAAAAGGTCTTTGAAAGGTCATGTAGAAGCTGTCATGCATCCTGCGGGGATTGTCATGTCAAGTCGCCGGCAATAGGCGGGTTAAGCTCTGGACTTCTAAAAGGGCATAAATTTGTGAAGAAGGATGAAGGCAAGACCTGTGCATTGTGTCACGGCGGCAGGGTGTATCCCGAGTTTACCGGAGATTACGGAGGCTCTGCAGATATACATTATCAAAAGGGTATGACTTGCCTCGATTGTCATAAAAGCACTGAATTTCATGGCACAGGCATTGCTTACAAAACGAGAAAAGATATCAAAGAAAGACCGGCCTGTATAAATTGTCATAAGTCCGGTAGCGAAAAAACCGAGCAGGCTAAATCAGCGCATAAAACCCATCAAAATAGGCTTAGCTGTTATGCATGCCATTCAAGCGGCACATACAGGAATTGTTATGACTGCCATATCGATAAAGGGGCGACATCAAAACCCGGATTTATCCTCGGATTAAATCCCAGGGATAAAAAGACGGTTACCACACTGCGTGTGATCCCTACTGTAAGAGATACCTTTAAAGAAGCCGGTATTAAGATGGAGAAGTTCGATGCGCTGCCAAATTATTGGGATGCGGCGACACATAATATAAAGAAGAGGACTGAACGGACACGATCCTGTGAGGTATGCCACGAAGAGAGAAAGGATTTTCTTACACGGGAAACGCTTATTAAGAACGGCTCAAAGGCGAACGAAAGTCTTATCTATACACCAAAATCAATAAAATCAGGAGGAAAAAGATGATAAAGAAAACGGCTTTATGCAGTGTTATGTTGCTTATCCTCGCCTTAGCAATTCCCTTTGTGCTGTGTGCAAGGGATGTCGATCCGATTGTCTCCACCGAGTGGTTAGAGAAGAATCTGACCAACCCAAGGGTTACGGTAATCGACATAAGAAAGGTAGAGGAATATAAGGCGGGGCACATACCTAATGCGGTCAATGTAATTTATGGTTCTTGGGCAGTTATGAAGGCAGGCTTAAGAAATGAGCTTCCCCCGACAGACGACCTGTTTGACCTTATCGGGTCAGCCGGTATCGGGTCGGATTCAATCGTTGTTGTAGTGGGCAAGTCAGACAACATTCCAAACCGTACGGATGTTTCGAGGGTTGCCTGGACGTTAAAATATGCAGGCATCCAAAATGTTGCCATTCTCGACGGTGGATACGATAAATGGGTAGCCGATAAAAAGGCTGTTTCGACGGATGCGGTTAAGCCAAAGCCCAAACCATATCAGGCAAAGGTAAACGAAGACCTTTTTGTGAAAAAGGACTATGTAATGAACAACATCGGGAAGGTTATCATTGTTGATGTCAGGGAGCCTGATTTTTTCGAGGGTAAAAAGAAGCTCGATTTTGTGGCAAAGACCGGAAGAATAAAGGGTGCGGTGAACCTTCCGACATCAAAGGCATTTAAAAGTGATGGTACTTTCAAAGGTAAGGATGAACTTGCCTCGATTGTTGCCAATACAATAGGCAAAGATACTACAAAAGAAATCATTGTTTACTGCGATACAGGAAAGGTGAGTACCACTTGGGCTTATATTATGACAGAGCTCTTAGGTTATAAGAATGTTAAGGATTACGATGGCTCAACAGAGGAGTGGATGAAAGATTCGAATGCGCTTATAGAGCCATAAAAGAATAAACACAGGTCGGGGTTTAAGCAATACAACTTTATATGTTTTAAAGCTCTGTTGTTTTGCTTAAACCTCAGCCCCGGCCCTGTATCGTTTGTATCTTTAGACTTCGAAAACCATCTTTTGCACTTGAAGTCCCTTAATCTGTTTCAATTTGTCTTCCACCTCGTTGCAGGCCTTTTGATCGCCGAATATCTCAAGGATTATTAATCCTGTTGGGGAGCAGATATTTTCTGTAACCTCATGCAGTCCAAGCCTCGTCTTGATATAACACCCGTATTCTGTGAATACATTTTGAATCTGTGCGGCATTTTCTACACGGTTTGTTACCAGTATGCCTATTACAAACCTTTGTGCCATATCTTCCTCCTTAAGTTGTTTGGTCGTGTTCTTTTAAAAAGCCCCGCTGAAAAAAGATGCGAGTTCCAAAATATATTACAATGTTTTATACTTTGTCATGCATAATGTTAATATCTTAATATCGAGTATGCAATAACATTTAGTTCTTTATTTGGAGCGATGGAATGGAAATCATGATTTATGCTGTTATTGGGATTTTTATAGGCGGTGGGATCGTATGGGTTTCTTTTTTGGCGTATTCAAGAAAAAGGCATGCTGAACTGGAGGTAAGGGCGCATCTTGCCGAGGCAATGGTTGAAGAAAAACAAAAACAGATTCTGCAAAAAGAAGAAGAACTCAACCAGATCAGGAATGAACTTAATTTTGAGCGGCAGGCAAAGGTGGAGGCGCACACAAGGCTTGAGGCATCCGAAAAGCACTTCGCGGAAGAGATAAAAAGGATTGAAACCATAAGGGGTGAGTTGAGCGAGACATTCAGGGCGCTTTCACTGGACGCATTGTCAAAAAATACCGATGAATTCAAGAAATATGCAGACGAATTTATAAGGCTTGCCGAGGAAAAGTTGAAATTGCAGACCAACGAGGGCAGAAAAGAACTTGAAGGCAAAAAAGAACTCATCGATCAAAACATCGAGGCGATAAGCAAGACCTTGAAGGAGGTTCAAAAGAGGGTTGAAGACTTTGGAAGGGCGAGCGGTGAGAGGATTACGGAGGTTGCAACACTTATAAAAAGGCATGAAGAGGTTACCCAAAGGCTCAACGATACAACTGCGCATCTTGGTAATGCCCTTGCAAGTTCGAAAAAGAGAGGAGAGTGGGGAGAGCGAATGGCAGAAGACATTCTGCAACTCGTAGGCATGTCAGAAGGCATAAACTATATAAAGCAAAAAACACTCGAAACATCTTCTGGTAGACCCGACTATACATTTTTTCTGCCGAACAAGACAAAGATAAACATGGATGTGAAATTCCCCCTCGACAATTATATGCATTATCTAAATGCCGAATCAGGGCATGAAAAAAAACGTTATAGGGACGAACTGCTTAAAAATACAAGGCTTATGATAAAGCAGATTACGACACGTGAATACATTAACGCTTCCGAAAACACCGTTGACTACGTGATTATGTTTATTCCAAATGAACAGATATATAGCTTTATTAACGAGTCAGACCCAACGATCATGGACGAGGCCTTAAGGCAAAAGGTAATTCTCTGTTCGCCATTTACACTCTACGCTGTACTCGCGGTTGTCAGGCAGGCCATTGAAAATTTCAACCTTGAGCGAACCGCCTCTGAAATACTGAGGCTTCTTAACGAGTTTTCCAAGCAATGGATCGTTTATAAAGAAAGATTTAAGTTAATGGGCGAAAGGCTTGATGCTGCAAAAAAGGAATACGATAACCTTTCGACAACCAGAACCAATATGCTTGAAAGGTCTCTGCGCAAAATAGACGAAATAGGAAGGCAGAAGGCTATAGCCCTCGAGGGAGATTTTCAATCAGAACAAACAGATTGAAATACTTTATACTTTAAAAACTCTCTTGTTATTCAAAAATTTTTACAGATACAGTCTCGCCTTTTTTGATTCCCGTTCTTTCCTGAAAATTGCCTTTGTAATAGCCGAATTCGAGATAGCCAGAGCTTCCGGTTATACAGGTATAATCCTGCTCGAAATAGCTTTTGTGTAGTGATTCAAAATAAATGTTGCCGATACTTATCCTGAATCCGTTATTACCCGTAAAATCATTAAAGGTTTCTATATCTATATTCGTTATAGCATTGCCGAACCTGTCAAACCTCACCACTTCTCCGGTCAGCACGGCGTTAATTATGTCAGGATAGATGTTTGTCAGACATACAAGGTCAATCACCCGCTCGCCAAGCACTGAAGGGTGGAGCCCAAAGGCGAAATGGGCGGCTATTGGTGCGAACACGTCCCTACCGTGAAAAGATGAGCTTATCTGTTTCAGCATGAAATCACGGTTTGTTACAGCGTAGCTCTCTGTATCGCTTTCGATAAGCAACGAAAATATACCGTTATCAGGCCCTATGAATACATGACCATCCTTGTAAAGCGCTAATGCCCTTCTTTTGCTCCCCACTGTTGGGTCTACTATCGCAACATGGATAGAGCCCTTTGGAAAATATTGATAATATTCCTTCAAGATGAAGGCGCCTTCACGTATATCCTGCGGCTCGATTTCATGCGTGATATCGACAATCCTCACGTCTTGGTTGATGGAGAGAATGACACCCTTCATAATCCCAACATAGGGGTCTTTTAATCCGAAATCAGTGAGCAGGGTAATTGTTTTTACATTCATACAGTAAAAAGCATTTTAATATATTTTTTGAAAGGTTTCTCTATAATTCCCTTTTCAGTGATAATGTTTGAGATATATTTTTCAGGGGTAATATCGAAAGAGAAATATCGTGCATTTATGGCTTTGAGCGTCAAGGGTTTTCCGTTTATATATTTGACCTCTCTGCCGTTTCTTTCTTCTATCGGGATGAATGAACCATCTTGGATGTGTCTGTCAAACGTCGAAACAGGGGCTGCAACGAAAAAAGGGATCTTGGCATGATAGGCGCAAAGGGCAATCATGCTTGTGCCTATCTTATTTGCCGTGTCCCCGTTTAGGGCGATCCTGTCAGCCCCGACTATTATCTTTTTTATGGTGTTGTTATAACAGAGCAGGCCAACATGATTGTCTGGAACGATCACGACATCGATACCCTCCTCGTAGAGTTCCCAGGCGGTCAACCTTGCACCCTGAAGGTATGGCCTTGTCTCGGTTGCGACAACCTTGATCCTTTTTCCGCTTTCATGGGCCGCCCTTATCACTCCGAGTGCCGTCCCGTATCCGCCCATGGCAAGGGCGCCTGCGTTGCAATGGGTTAATATGGTGTCGCCGTCATCGATCAATTCGGAACCGTAAAGTGACAGCATCCTGTTGTTTTCGATATCCTCCACATGAATCGAGATCGCCTCATTGAGCATAAGCTCCGGCATCTCTTTGCTTTTGTTTAATTTTCTGAATGTGTTTTTCATGCGTTCCAATGCCCAGAAGAGATTTACTGCCGTGGGCCTGGTTTTTGCCAATCTTTCGCAGATGCCATCGATATCCTTATCGTTTACTCTGCCCTTCGAAGATAAGATACCAAGGATTCCCAATACAACTCCATATGCCGCTACGATGCCAATGAGGGGTGCGCCTCTGACTGCCATACTTTTTATGGCATACGCAACATCTTTTATATTGTCACATTGCAAGTAGGTCTTTTTGAATGGAAGCTCCCTCTGGTCGAGCAGATAAAGAGAGTTATCTTTCCAGAAGATATGGTTGGTCATCAAAACCCCTTAAAATCGAATATCGAACGCTGAAGACCGCACGTGGTGAAAGGCATCCTACATTCAGCATCAGCCTTTCAACCTTTTTAACAACAATTCGTTTAGTAGCTTTGGATTTGCCTTGCCCTTCATCTCCTTCATTACCTGTCCAACAAAAAATCCAAGCAGTTTTTCCTTCCCTGCCCTGAACTCTGCTACCTCTTTGGGGAAGCGTTCAACGGTAGCATCAACAATGGCATTTATTGCAGATGCATCGGATATCTGGACGAGTCCCTTTTCTGCGACAAGCCTTTTGGGTGATACCCCTGTTCCGCATAATTCGGGAAAGATGTCTTTTCCTATTTTAATGCTTATTGTGCCGTCCTTGATAATGGACAACAACTCTGCAAGGTGGTTGGGCGAAATAAGGGCATCGATAGGCGTAATATCTCTTTCCTTTATTTCTCTTAATAATTCGGTCATAATCCAATTACTTACAGTCTTTGGTTCGGGGAATATCTTCACTGTTTTTTCAAAATAATCTGCAATGGTCTTATCAGACGATAATATCTCTACATCATATTTAGGCAGACCATATACATCTATGAATCTTTCCATCTTTTCCATTGGAAGCTCTGGCAGCGTCTTTTGTACATCAGAAATCCATCCGTCATCCACTATGAGCGGAAGCAGGTCTGGTTCAGGAAAGTATCTGTAATCATGAGCCTCTTCCTTTCCCCTCATTGAATAGGTGGTGCCTGTATCCACGTTAAAGAGTCTTGTCTCCTGGACTACTTCTCCTCCCTTTTTGACAAGCTCGATCTGTCTTCTGATCTCGTAATCAAGAGACCTCTCGATAGACCTGAAAGAATTGAGGTTTTTTAATTCTGTCCTCGTGCCAAAGACACTCTCGCCTTTTTTGCGAACGGAGACGTTTGCATCGCACCTGAAACTGCCTTCTTCCATGTTCCCATCGCATATGTCGAGATAGATGAGAATATCCCTTAACATTTTAAGGTAAAGGGTTGCCTCTTCCGGGGTTCTGATATCGGGTTCGCTGACTATCTCGAGCAGCGGCACACTTGAGCGGTTGTAATCGACCATGCTGTAAGAGCTCGTCTCTATCGAGCCCTCATGCACAAGTTTGCCCGCATCTTCCTCCATGTGTATCCTTTTTATCCTGATGCGTTTTTTTGTATCATTCAGGTAGATGTCGAGATAACCATGCTCGCAGATGGGCTCTTCATACTGAGATATTTGATATCCCTTAGGTAAATCAGGGTAGTAATAATTCTTTCTGGCAAAGATACTTCTTTTGTTTATATTACAGTGAAGCGCGAGGCCGAGTTTGATGGCGAAGTCAACGACCTTCCTATTTAAAACCGGCAATGCGCCGGGTAATCCCATGCAGGTAGGACAGGTGTGACTGTTGGGCTCTGCCCCGAACTTTGTTGAACACCCGCAAAATAGTTTACTGTTTGTCAGCAGATGGGCATGAACCTCAAGGCCCATCACCCCTTCGAAATCACTGTAGTCCACAAGTCACCTCTTTACTCAAAATAAAAAATCTCCTATTTATCTTTTTAACCTCTTCAAGATTTACATGCCTATATCGTCTTCCTCGACTTCAGGTATAAAGCCATCTTCAGCTTGCTCCTTCTTGAAACCGGATGTTGCCCTGTCGTCTCTTTCTGATGTTGCACCTGTTGGTATCATCTTCATATCCGTTGCTTCAATCTCAAAGACTCTCCGTTTTATCCCGTCTTTTCCTTCGTACTCGCGTGACCTTATCCTCCCCTCGATGTATACAAGCCTGCCCTTTTTAAGGTATTCGCCTGCGATTTCTCCAAGCCTTCGCCATGCGACGATGCTATGCCATTCAGTCTTGTCCTGTTTTATGCCGTTTTTGTCTTTCCATGTTTCTGATGTGGCAATGCGAAAGCTCGCAACGGGGGTACCATCTGCTGTATATCGCAATTCCGGATCAGCCCCGAGCCTGCCCAAAAGTATCACTTTATTTACATTTGACATAACTGCCCCCTGTCTATCTGTCAATAATCCGCAATCATAAAAGATTTACATTTAAAGTTATAGTATAAATCTGCAAAAGTCAACGGACATTAAAGCCTCAGATAAACATCTGTTGGCTAACGGAGCACATCGAGTATAGATGTATAAAAAAGCATGAGGCTTAAGATAATCAGAATGAGTGTGCTGACATACGATACTGTGTTGATCCATAACGAGTTTCTGTGTTCACCCATGAGCTCTTTGTTGTTGATGAGTTGCAACATATATATCAATATGACCGGCAGAAGCACACAGTTTATTATCTGAGAAAACCACATGACCTTTATCAGGGGCAGGTTGGGTATAAGAACGATTGCTGCAGCGATCACAAGTATGAATGTAAAAAGAAAATTGAACTGGGGGGCCTCTTTAAAATTTTTTCCAACACCCGCCTCCCAGCCCATGGCTTCACATATGTAATAGGTTGTCACCAGCGGCAGGATACAGGCTGAAAATAAAGATGCATTTGCTAGACCGACTGCGAAGAGTATATATGAGTATTTTCCTGCCAAGGGCTTTAACGAGAGGGCGGCCTCTTCTGCTGAATCGATCATGATGCCTGCTGGATAAAGTGTTGCTCCGCATGCAACTATGATGAAATATGCGACCACCCCCATCATGATCGAACCGAAAATAACATCGAATCTTGCCGCCCAAAGGTCTTTCTCGTTTAATCCCTTTTCGACAACAACGGATTGCAGATAAAACTGCTGCCAGGGCGTAATCGAAGTACCAATAATGCTGACGATTATAATAAGATAATCCGCATTCCACTGGATGGAAGGCGTTACCGTTTTTATCATCACATCGTTCCAATCGGGCTTGGCAAGGAAGGCTGAAAAGATGTATGTAAGGTAAATGAGGCAGACAAAGAGGAATATCTTTTCGAATATGCTATAATTCCATCTTCTTACCAAAAACCACACAAAAAACGCACCCAAAGGCACAGATATATACTTGCTTACACTGAATAACTCCATGCTTGCCGCCCATCCGGAGAACTCAGCCATTGTATTGCCAAGATTTGTAAAAAACAGGCACAGCATGACCCAGAAGGCCGTGTTTACACCGTAATTCTCACGAATCAGGTCGGCGAGACCTTTGCCGGTCACAACCCCCATCCTCGATGACATTTCCTGATAGATGATGAGAAGGAACACTGTGGGTATTAAGGTCCACAGCAAATTGTATCCGTAACGTGCGCCTGCGATGGAGTAAATAGCGATTCCACCAGCATCGTTATCGATATTTGAGGTTATGATCGCAGGCCCCACAAGGGAGAATAATATAATCAGTTTTCTGAAGGTAAACATGCCAACTTATACCACAGAAATAGGTCAGATTCCAACACCCAACAGGTCAATTTTATACGTTGCTTGTGCGAGTCTATCGCTCTATAGATTAACACAAGAAAAGCTCTGAAAGCCCTGTTTTCACAGCATAAAAATATTTCAATTGAAACATTTTTCTCACAACGATACGATACAATTAAAAAATATCTTTAATGCGAACCCAAAATCCATATAAGATGTTGACAAATTTACAATCGAATTGATAATAAACAAGAATATAGGAATGGCCTACTGATGGAATAAGGGTTCGGATAATGAATAGAGGATTGAGGATAACGAACGTTGAACGCAAAGCAGTGGAGAGTTTCTGGGCGGGTTATAGAATATGAATATTAAGATATCCGGTGAATTGTCGGGGATTATTAAAGTCCTCAAAAAAATGGCAATGTTTGAGGTAACGATTGCCGAGCTTTATAGCTTATGTGCTGTTACCTGGAAGGAAGACAGTGAATTTTGGCTGGATATCTGGAAGGACGAGATAAGGCATGCGCAATACATCAATCGTATTATTGATATTATTTCAAAGTCGCCGGAACGCTTTGAGAAGGGACGCCCTTTTAATGTATTTTCAGTGGAAACAACCGTTAATGGTATCAAAGATAATATAAAAAAGATAAAAAATGGGGAGATGCAAAAAAACAACATGCTTATTATTGCCAACGATTTGGAAAGGGGATATCTCGAAGACAGATATAGCGAGATTGTAAGGACAGATGATATTGAATACAGGACACTGATGCAGAAGATTGTAGACGACACAGGCAAACATAAGGAAAAGATTGCACGAAAAGTTAAGGGAATGTAGGCAAAAACAACCGATTGATACATGAAGAGACTTGAAAATAAGCAAAACATTTATTTGACAGAGACGATGAAGAACCAAGCGTCTGTCGATGCAATTATTGAGGCTTACAGCCGTTTTGTGCCTAAAGAATTCATCAGGCTTATGGGAAAAAAGACTATATCCGGCATTGGCCTCGGTGATCACATAGAAACCACCATGACGATACTTTTCTCAGACATCAGGGATTTTACCTCAATATCGGAAGAGATGTCACCGGAAGAAAACTTTGCCTTTATAAACTCATATCTGAACGAAATGGGGCCAGTAATTGCAAGACATAATGGGATAATAGACAAATATATAGGCGATGCAATAATGGCATTGTTTCCAACCAATGCGGATGATGCATTAAATGGCGCAATCGAAATGTTAAACCAGCTAAATATATATAACGATAATCGGCAAAAATTAGGTTATCCCCCTATTAAGATAGGTATTGGTCTTAATACAGGTCTTATGATGCTTGGAATAATCGGTGGGAAACACCATATGGAAAGCACCGTTATAAGTGATGCAGTTAACCTTGCCTCCCGGATCGAATCGATGACAAAAAACTACCGTACCCCACTACTGATAAGCGAACATACTTATTACGGGCTTAAAAAAGTCTCCCAACATGATATACGATTTGTAGACCGGGTAAAGGTAAAGGGTAAGGAACAGTGTCAATCCGTCTTCGAGGTGTTTGATGCGGATCCCCCCAAATTGAGAGAAGAAAAACGAAAGACAAAGAAGCTTTTTGAAGAAGCGTTGTCATATTACCATTTAAAAAAGGTGTCTGAGGCGAGAGAGCTTTTGAATGAGTGTCTGAGGCTTGCGCCTGAAGACGCTGTTGCCTGGGTTTACAATAAGCGCTGCGAGCGTTTTCTTGAAACGGGCATACATGAAAGCAGCGGAGAGGTGGACCTTATAATGCCATGGAACAGCTCATTTGAGATTGGCGACCCATTAATCGATGCCCAACACAAGGAATTATTTGAGCGCACAAATGCGCTTGTCGATGCTATGGGCAAAAGTAACGATTATGCACAGATCGACAGCATCATCGCATTTCTGAATGACTATGTAAGTGAACATTTTGAGACAGAAGAACGACTTATGGCCGAGACTGGGTATCCCTTCATAAAGTTGCAAAAAGATCAACACAAGCGATTCTCAAAATATTTCAAGGCCTTTAAGGAAGAAATAAAGAGAGATTTGAATGAGCATAGGGTATTCTTGCTTTTTCGTGCGCAGATACTCATTATGGACTGGCTGATAAATCATACTTCGAAGCTGGACAGACATTTAGGAAAATTTTTGGGACATATGAAAGGCAGTTGAGCTATGTTAGGAGGGGTAACCAATGAATACTATCGAATGGAACGAATCGCTGTCTGTAGGAATAGAAGAAATTGACAATCAGCATAAAGGCTTGATTGACATCATAAATCTTCTTGAATCTTCATCAAAGGTTGCCGAAAGACATAAAATCTGCTTTGAAATTGTTCTGAAATTGAAACAGTATTGTGATGAACACTTTATGACTGAAGAGACATATATGGTAAGGTATGATTATCCTATGTTTGTAGCCCACAAAAAAGAACACACCGAATTTATAAAAAACGTGCTTGACTTTGAAATGGCATGCGTTGAATTTTATTCTCCATATACGCCGATGCTCGATTTTCTGAAGGAATGGTTTGTGAAACACATTAAAGATACCGATATTAAAATGGGCGACTTTCTAAAGAAAAGCATTTAATTAAAAAAAGCATTTTCGAGCATGTCTCTTTTGTATGCTAATAATCAAACCGGTAAATGTTCAGACTTTGTTTTGTTTGTTATAACAAGTGTCAATACGTTGTTATCGTCTTTTCTCTTGTATTCGATATGGTCAACAAGCCTTTTGATTAGATATATGCCAAGTCCCCCTATTTCCCTTTCAGACACATCCAGGGAGATATCTGGGTCCTTATGGGACAAAAGATCGAAAGGCAAACCCGAGTCAATAATCTTTATTATAAATCTATCGTTTTCTGATGTACAGATTACCTCGACGTCTCCCTCTCCATCTCCGTATGCGTAATTGATAACATTAACAATCGCTTCTTCAACGGCTACTTTGATTTCTCCGACCCTCTTAGGTCCAATGCCCTGTCTCTGTGCACAATTTGCCACAAAATCGACAAGTTGCTCGAGGTGTATTAACTTTGCAGGCAATCTGACGTTCATACAAACGGGCATATCTCTATATGCTGCCCAGCGCAGCCTCTTCAGATTCAAATATTGTGAAAATTGAATAAAAACCCGATATCTTAAAGACCTCTTCTACGGGACCCTTTAAACCCGTGAAAAGCATCTTTCCGTTTTCAGATTTTAATCTTTTTGCTGTTGCAAGAATGCTTCTTAGACCTGCACTGCTGATGTACTCAAGGTTTTCAAAGTTAACAAGCACTGTTTTTTCTCCGCTTGTTATGACTTCTGAAAGAGATTTTTCGAACTCTGGTGCGGTAACCGCATCTATTCTGCCCTTAACAGACACTACTGGTATGCCCTTTTCCTTTTTTGTGTTTATCTCCATAAATCCCTCTCTTTATAGATTGAATTAGGGTAATTGTAAACAAACCGGCGTAGAAAAACAATCAATTTTGTAAAAATATCGTAATCTTTATAAAGACGATCATTGACCTATATGTGCAGATTTGACAGGTATATCGTTTTTGTTGTAAAGTAACATACTATGAAAACCAAACAAAAACTTATACTTGTAGCAGTTGGAACCATTGCTATACTGTCCTGTTTTACGTACGAAAGGTTCGACTATGTATCCAGCGGACATATTGCGAGAAAAAAAGAGGCGACTATTAAACAAATCGCAGAGCACATGAGAATAGAAGGCGCCACCATAGGGACTGACAAATTGAGAAGTGTCGCGAAGATGGTTTACAGTGTCGCGATGGATTACAACGTAGATTATAGGCTAATACTCGCAATAATGAAGGTTGAGAGTAATTTCAGGCATGATGCGGTTTCTTCAAAGGGAGCCAGGGGGCTCCTTCAGGTAAAACCATCTCTCGCAAGGTTTATTGCAGATGATATAGGGATACAGTGGAGTGGACCTAAGATGCTCGATGAACCCGATAAAAACATTAAGATCGGTGTTCATCTATTCTCGGGGCTTGTAAACGATTTTGACAACATATCGATGGCGCTTCATGCATATCATGTAGGCCCAACAAGGCTAAGAGCGATTTTATCTGAAAATCGGAGGCCAGATAAAGGTTTTATAAATTCAGTCCTTGGCGAATACAAAAGAATCAAGACACTCCTTCCGGATTCTCACCGATAAAAAGGCCAATGTTTGAGTTCAATGAAACAGGCTTTATATTTTTAACAGGAAAAATAGGCTCGTTCCTCTCCTTTTTGCTCTCCAATGTTCGAAACAAGGGGAGAAAAACGATCGTTTTCTATGATACCGAAGACGAGGCTATGCTTCTGGGTGAAGAGATAGGGTTTTTTTCCAGAAAAGACACCCATGTTTTTCCGCCTTATACGGACAGGGTGTTTGAAAAAGAGGATGAGACGAAGCGGATAGGTTTTTTGTCGCATCTTGTTTCTGACGATGATTTTATTGGATTATTTCCTTATAGCGCAATAAAACATACGCTTACAACCCCTGAGATAATAGCCGACAAAACATTTAAACTCCAGTTCGGCGATACTGTTTATCGTGAAGATATCATAGATTATCTGGATGATAATGGATATGAATTGGTGTCTTTGGTGAGAGAAGAGGGTCAGTACGCAAAAAGAGGCAGCATTATAGATGTTTATTCTCCGTCATTCACACAGCCGGTTAGAATAGAATTTCTCGGCGATCAGATACTTTCGCTTCGACATTTTGATACAGCCTCACAGCGTTCAGGCCAAGAGGTTGAAAAGGCAAGCATTGCGCCAGCCAAAATCACAAAAATCAGCGATGTTACAATACTGGATTATTTTAAGAGGAAGATGGTGTTTGTTCATAAGGGGCTTGATTATATTATGCAGGCTCTTAATGAAGAAAACAACGGCACGCTTATGCCAAAACTAAAAGAAGTCTTTTTGGCAAATTTGAATATAGACACATCTGGGATATGTGAGGATGATAACGGCTGTATTATTGAGGCATTGTCAAATGACGATTTGAGGCAAATTTTCGAAACAGACAAGTCTGGAATCTTTAAAACGCTGTCCGAGAAGCTCATGTCTGATTGGAGTGCTTGCCGTTATGTGTATGTATTTGCAAATAACCTTCGTCAGGGGGAAAGACTGAAAGAGATATTTCAAAATTACGGAATAACACTGCCTGTGATCGATGTGCTTTCGTATGACAGAAATGAAAAGGAATGGGGGATAGTGATTGGACCGCTCCGAAGAGGATTCAGGTCTAAGGATATCATTGTAATAACGGAAGAGGATATTGTAGGTCCCAAAAAGAGGGTTGTAAAGAAAAAGTGGGATGGATTTGATGAGTTTCTCAATTCATTCAAGGATTTGAATATCGGCGAATGGGTTGTCCATATAGATCATGGCATAGGCATCTATAAGGGGATTGTCCATTTGAACGTCGGGGGGCATTCCAAGGACTTTCTTTTAATCGAATACCAGGATCGAGACAGGTTGTATGTCCCAATTGACGACCTTCATCTTGTGCAAAAATTTATCGGTGGCGAAAAACAAAAACCGAAAATCGATAAACTCGGTGCGCATTACTGGAAAAACACAAAAAGCAGGGTGAAAAAATATGTAGAGGACATTGCAAAAGAACTATTAGAGATTTATGCGGAAAGAGAGCTAGCCGAAGGATATGCATATCCCGGTGAGGATGAACTTTTTAGAGAGATGGAATCGCGTTTTGAATATGAAGAGACGGAGGGTCAATCAAGGGCGATTGAGGATGTGTTGAATGATATGAAGCGCCCGAAACCTATGGATAGACTTGTTTGCGGTGATGTGGGTTTCGGTAAGACAGAGGTTGCTATCCGTGCATCGTTTAAGGCTGTAATGGAGAACAGGCAGGTTGCAATACTTGTTCCAACAACGATACTTGCACAGCAGCATTACAAAACATTTTACGAACGCTTTAAAGACTATCCGCTTAACATAGAGATGTTGAGCAGATTCAGGTCAAGGGAAGAGCAGAAGAGGATAGTGGAGGATGTAAAAAAGGGGAAAATAGACATTATTATTGGGACACACAGGCTGTTGCAGAAGGATATTGTTTTCAGAGATTTAGGGCTTCTCGTAATCGATGAAGAACATAGGTTTGGGGTAACGCATAAAGAAAGGCTAAGGCAGATTAAAAAAAATATCGATGTGCTGACGCTCAGTGCAACCCCTATACCGAGGACGCTTTACATGGCAACATCGGGAATCAGGGATTTGAGTATCATAAATACGCCTCCCTTGGACAGGTTTGCAGTAAAGACCCACGTAGTCAAGTTTAAGGACGACTTGATTAAAAGGGCGGTGGCGAATGAGCTTGAAAGGGGTGGCCAGGTCTTTTTTGTGCATAATTATATACACAATATCGGTGTAGTCTATGAACATCTGCGAAGATTACTCCCGGACGTAAAAATCACGGTTGCCCATGGAAAGATGGAAGGCAGCAAACTGGAGAAAATCATGCTTGATTTCATAGACAAAAAATATGACATACTTCTTTCGACAAATATCATAGAATCGGGGCTTGACATATCAAATGTAAACACGATCTTTATAAATAACGCCCACAGGTTGGGGCTTGCGGATTTGTATCAGTTGAGGGGTCGTGTAGGGAGGAGCACAAGACAGGCCTATGCATATCTGCTCGTGCCTAAAGATGAAGTCCTTACAAGAGATGCGATGCTTAGGCTAAAGATCATAGAAGAGATGACCGGGCTTGGAGCAGGCTTCCATATCGCAAACTATGACCTTGAGATCAGGGGGGCAGGCAACCTTTTAGGCAAAGAACAATCGGGCAATATAAATCTTATTGGGTTTGAGTTGTACTGTGACATGCTTGAGGAGGCGATAAAGGCATTAAAAAACAAGTCGGAGCCGATAGAGGAAGAATTTAATGCAGAAATAAACATACCTATCGATGCATTTATCCCTGAAGCCTATATGGAGGATGCCTCACAAAAACTGCTTGTTTACAAAAGGCTCTCTAAGATTAGGGAAACAGATGAGCTCAATGACATCGAAGCGGAACTGAAGGACAGATATGGGGATATTCCAAAACCTCTCAAAAATCTGCTCGAGGTTGTATCCTTAAAGCTGTATCTGTCTAAACTCAAGATTAAAAAGGCAGAATATTCAGCAAAAAAACTTGTCTTACATATAACCGAACAGACCCCCCTTGATATGAAAAACATCTTGAGATTGATAAAGGGGCAGGATAGAAGATTGAAGCTGCTTCCGGACGGAAGGATTGTCGTTGAAACCGATAAGAAAGCGGAAGAATTAATAATTTTAACAAGAAATATATTGATGGAAATTGTTACCCTGTGATATAAAAAAACAGCATTTTACAATGGGTGTTCAACATTAAGCCACGGAAAAAATCGAGACTGTCAATTTTTAATGTTATGTGTTGGGCAATTCATGTTATTGCTGACAGTCTAATTAACTTTGAGGTGAACAAATGAGGAAAATATGCATCTGCCTTTCTGTTTTGATACTTCTTTTTGCATGTTCAAAAAAGGAGGAAAGCAAGGTTTTGGTAACAATCAACAATGATAAGATGACCTTGCAGGAATTTAACAAAGAACTCGATAGGATACCCGCAAACATGAAAATGCTTGTTGCGACTCAAAGCGGAAAGAAAAACTATCTGGACAAGCTCATTGTAAAGAAGCTGCTGCTTAAAGAGGCAGAAAAAGAAAAGATCGATAGTAATAAAGAGTTTCAGGAAAGGCTTGCCGATATAAAAGATCAATTGATCATAGAATCGTTGTTGAAGAAGAAGATAACTGCTGACGCTAAAATAACCGATGAGGATATCAAGGGTTACTATGATAAGAATAAAGAAAACTTCAAGAGGGAGCGCGAGATAAATACACGCCATATCCTTTTGAAAACTGAGGAAGAGGCAAGACAGATAAAAGGGCGCCTCGACAAAGGCGAAGATTTTGTGGAGCTTGCAAAGAAATATTCTATAGATCCAAGTGCAGCTGCAACAGGAGGGGAGATAGGTTATCACCCCAAGGGGTCGCTTGTCCCCGAATACGAAGCGGCGGCATTCAAGCTTAAAAAGGTTGGTGAGCGGAGTGGGATCGTAAAAACACAATTCGGCTACCATATAATAAGACTTGAAGGAACGAAGCCGCCTTCTTATGTGCCTATTAATGAGGTTAAAGATTTCATCAAGCAGAAGATTTTGCAGGAAAAACAATCTGAATTACTCGAAAAATATATCGAAAACCTGAAGAAATCGGCAAAAATAACCATAAACGAAGAACTGCTGAAAGAAGATAAGGTGGCTGCCCCAGACAAAACAGGCACTCCCGATAAGCCTGAAAAGACGGAGAAACAGGAGAAACCTGAGGCTAAGATAACGCCGCAACCAAAGAAATGAAACGTTTTTTTACAGCGTCTTTAATTGTTTTTTCGTTGTGTTTCGCTGGCAATGCCCTATGCGAGATAGTCGATAGGATTATTGCTATTGTGAACGATGATGTCTTGACCTTAAAAGAGGCAGAAAAATATGTTCAGGTCGAGACAAAGGGAAAGTATATCTCAGTAAATGAATATTTCAGAAATGTCCAGTTAAGGGACAAGATCTCTGCGCTCATAGATGGTATCCTTATAAAGCAACAGGCGCGAAAATTGAAGATCAGCGTATCAGACAAAGAGGTCGAGAACATAATAGAAAATATCAAAAAGCAATATCTCATAGACGACGAACAATTAAAGAGCAAGCTAAAAGAAGAGGGCATTAATTTCAAGGATTTTTACGAAGGCATAAAGGCAAACACGCTTCGTGGCAGGGTAATGGCACAGGTCATATCCTCCGATGTTATTGTTACAGAAAAGATGGTGAAGGAATACTATGACAGGCATGTTGATGACTTCAAGGATGAAGAATACGGGCTTCGACAAATTTTTATAGCGAGAAGGACGCCGGATGCACAAAATAGGATATCTACTGCATACAGCCTGTTAAAGGGCGGCACCCCATTTGCAGAGGTCGCCAAGGAGTTTTCCGAGGACCCTTCGGCGCCCCATGGCGGTGATATTGGTTATGTCAAAAAGGGAGAGCTCGTACCTGGGCTTAAAGAGGTGGTTGGAACGCTTACCCCCGGTAGTTACAGCCAGGTACTTACCACGCCTTACGGATATCATATAATACTCCTTTCAGATATAAAAAAGGGTGATACGCTGCCATTTGACGAGATCAAGGGGAAGATACACGAAAGGATCATCGCTGAAGAATCGGAAAAGAGATACAAAGAATATATGGAAAAGCTAAAACGATCTTCGTATATCGAGGTAAAAATCTGAAAAAGATCGCCATTACCATGGGGGATCCAGCCGGGATCGGTGCGGAAATCATTCTAAAATCACTGCCCAATATAGGCAGAAAGAGTATACCCGTGATTGTTGGTGATCGGAAGGTCATGGACACTGTTTCATCCATCTTGTCAAGCGTTGACAATAAACAATTAAATGATCTTGTAAATGATCTTGAAAAAAATCCAAAACATAATGCAGAGTTTATAGACCTCGGTTTATTACATAATGTTAGGTTTGGCGTAAGCAGGGCGGAATATGGAGAAGCCTCGTATAGGTATATTATGGAAGCCTTGAGACTGCTTTTTGCAAAAGAGGTCTCGGCAATCGTGACATGTCCTATAAATAAAAAATCGATAAATTCGGCAGGTATAGAATTTGTGGGCCATACAGAGTTGCTTGCCCATCATGGGGGTGTTAAGGACTATGTGATGATGATGGCGAACAGAGACATGCGCGTATCCCTTGTAACCATACATATCCCCCTAAAGGATGTACCGGCTTCTATCTCGGTCGAAAAGGTATTAAGAACCATCACCATTACGAGCGATTATCTAAAAAGATACTTTGGATTGGAAAAACCGCATTTAAAGGTATGTGGTCTTAATCCTCACGCTGGTGAGGAAGGCATTATGGGTAACGAAGAGACTATGATAATCGATGCGATAAAAAGGGCACAGGCACATAATATATATGTGGAAGGGCCTTTTCCGGCTGATACGCTGTTCCACAGACTTGATTGTGACGCATTCGTTGCAATGTACCATGACCAGGGTCTTATTCCTGTTAAAACAATAGATTTTGCAAGAACGGTTAACGTAACGCTTGGATTGCCCTTTGTAAGGGTGTCCCCTGGTCATGGTACAGGGTATGATATTGCAGGAAAAGGTATAGCTGACCCGACAAGTCTGATGGAGGCATACATGGTTGCTGAAGAGATAATCTCAAAAAATTGATAGTTACGACGATGCACATATAGATGCAATGACGTTTGTTATCAACGATATATTAAAAATACAGTTTTATTTTAAAATGATGTTTTTGGCCTTTGCAATTGGTTTTCTAAATATTTCTTGACAAAATTTTGTCTATAAAGTAGAACGTGTAACATGGTTGTTAAATTGGATACAGTATACAAATTTATTTAATCAGGAAACCCTTTTAGAAGGGGGTGATATTCAGTTTACACATTAATAAAGGAATCAAAACAAAACCTGGGGGTGTTTTATGAGTATTAAAAAAATGTTTTTGGTTTTTAGTGTTGTTGTGTTTTTGTTTAGTTTAAATGTTGTTATTCCTCAGCACTCATACAGTCAAACGATAACCCTTAAATATGCGAACTTCCCACCGGCAACCACATTCCCTTGTGTCCAAATGGAAAGATGGTCTAAAGAAGTGGAAAAGAGAACCAATGGAAAGGTGAAGATCCAGACCTTTCCCGGTGGTACCCTGCTTCCTGCAAAAAATATCTTTGATGGTGTAGTGTCTGGCACTGCCGATATAGGAAACTTTGCCATGAGCTACCAGCCCGGAAGATTTCCTTTGAGCGAAGCAATAGACCTGCCAATTGGATTTACCAGTGCAAGAGCGGCGAGCATGGCACTATATGACCTTGTTGAAAAGTATAAACCGAAGGAATTCGAGAAGGTCAAGGTAATAACCCTATTTACTTGCCCGCCAGCAGACTTGATGACAAAGACACCTGTGAAGTCATTGGCCGACTTAAAAGGCATGGAACTTAGGGCATCCGGCACTGGGGCAGCCGTTCTGAAACGCTTGGGCGCAACGCCTGTAGGGATGCCACAGTCTGAGGCGCCTGAAGCCATACAAAAGGGTGTAGTCAAGGGCAATGTATCGTCTATGGAGATACTCAAAGACTTTAATTTTGCTGCATATCTGCCTTATGCAACCGAGGCGAACCTCTTTGTAGTGTCTTTTGCTGTTGTGATGAACAACGAGAAGTGGAATTCTCTTCCGGCAGACGTCAAAAAAGTAATCGATGATATGAGAAGAGAGCAGGCCGAATGGACAGGCAAATATGTCGATAACCATGTTCAGGAGGCGCTCAAATGGTCAAAAGAAAAATATAAACATCAGCTTCTGAAACTGCCAGACAAGGATATCGCGGAGATAAAAACCCTTGTCAAGCCTATGATTGATGAGTATATCAAGAAGGTCAATGCCCAGGGTATGCCTGGCGAGCAGATCATCAAAGATGTCTACGCGTTGAAAGAAAAATACGAAAAGCAGTATAAATAGACAAAAACCTAACCAGAAAGGGGTATCCAAATGTTGTCTTTTGAATACCCCTTGCCTGATTTAAGACAACAAATTGCTTTACGGGGGTTTTTTTATGAGTTTTCTTATAAAGCTAAGCGGCCATTTGAATAGGCTGCTTGCCTTTTTCAGCGGTGTTGCCGTTATTGTTCTAACGGGCATTGCAGCGGCAAATATGCTTCTGAGGGTAATTTATGTGCCCATTAACGGCTCATATGAGCTTATCGGATTCTGTGGAGCTGTAGCAACGGGATTTGCACTCGGATATACCCAGATGCGTAAAGACCAGATCATAGTAACGATCTTTACAGACAAATTTTCAAAAAAGACGAACAGGTACCTTGATATTTTAAATTATTTCGTCAATACCGTATTCTTTTTCATAGTTGCCCGTGAGATTTTAAAGTGGGGCATGAAAATTGGAAGGACAGGGGAGTTATCCGAAACGCTCAAAATCATATATCACCCTTTTATATACTGCCTTTTTTTTGGGTTTGCAATGTTGTCGTTCTGTCTTTTTGTTGATCTTTTGAGGGCGATTTCCGGTGAAGGGGGTCAAAAATGATAACACCTATGACCGGAGTATACGGTATTCTCATCATGCTCGCGGTTATGCTTTTGCTCAAGATGCCGGTCGGGTATGTAATGGCGCTCATGGGTTTTTTGGGGATTGTTTATACAATATCCTGGGACGCAGCATTCGGGATGGTTGGAAACGACCTCTGGAACACCTTTTCCTCATACGGACTTACGGTTATACCTATGTTTATCCTTATGGGACAGATATGCTTCTATTCCCAGGTGAACGAACGCCTCTACAATGCGGCGTATAAATGGTTCGGTAAGATACGAGGTGGGTTGGCAACCACGACAATCCTCGCCTGTGCGGGATTTGCGGCAATCTGTGGGTCAAATACCGCTACTGCAGCCACGATGACTGTCGTTGCATTGCCTGAGATGAAAAAATATAAATACGACCCAATATTGACCTCAGGTTCTATTGCCGCAGGCTCGACCCTTGGCGTTGTAATACCGCCAAGTGTCGTTCTTGTTGTGTACGGGATCTACACTGGTCAATCGATCGGTAAACTCTTCTTTGGTAGCTTTGTTCCCGGTATTATACTCTCGTTGACTATGGTTTTAATTGTATATGTCATGTGTTTGATGCACCCCACTTGGGGGCCAAAAGGACCAAACTTTACAATGTGGGAAAAGATTAAAACGTTACCCGATGCGCTCGATATGCTGGTACTCTTCGGTATTATCATGTTTAGTCTCTATGCAGGTCTTTTCACACCGTCAGAGGCAGGAGCTGCAGGTTCTGTCGTGGCTATCATCATAAGTCTTTTGCGGCGAAAGCTCACATGGAAAGGGTTTTTAGGTTCTGTTATTGATACGTTACGGATATCCTGCATGATATTTATGCTTGTTGCAGGGGCAGTCATCTTCGGCCGTTTTCTTGCGGTAACGCGTCTTCCTTTCGTCGCTGCCGAATGGGTGGCAGGGCTTCCTGTGCCGCACTGGATGATATTGTGGGCGATGCTCATAATATACATCATAGGAGGCTGTGTTATGGATGCGCTTGCGTTTCTGCTTATCACGGTACCCATTTTCTATCCGGTTGCCATTCAGATGGGATATGACCCAATCTGGTTTGGTGTCGTTATAACAATTGTGACAACCATGGGGGCGATTACCCCACCTGTTGGGATAAGTGCGTATATTGTGTCAGGCATGGCAAAGGACATACCGCTATCAACGGTCTTCCGGGGGGTTATATGGTTTATTCCCTCGTATATATTAACCTTAGTGCTGGTTGAGGTATTCCCGCAGTTGGTTACATTTTTTGCCAATTTGGTGAAATACTGAGCCTTACAAAGAGGCCTTACAAACCTCTGCCTGTTAGTATTTCAAGTATCTCAATGTAGCGCACACGGGTCTTGTCGATCACGGCTTCAGGCAATTGCGGACCTGGATAGGTTTTATCCCAGTCGAGGGTATTTAGATAATCACGTACAATCTGTTTATCATAGCTGTCCTGTGGCATACCTTTTTTGTAGTTTTCCATTGACCAAAATCTCGAAGAGTCAGGGGTCAGTATCTCATCAATCAATATGATATCCCCGTCAAAAATACCGAACTCAAACTTTGTATCCGCTATGATGATACCCTTCTTTTCTGCAATAGCGCATGCCTTTTCGTAGATAGCGATTGAGAGATTTTTAAGCCTCGATGCAAGCTCATTGCCAACCGAGAGTTCAAGTTCATCAAAGCTTATGCTCATATCGTGTCCTTCCTCGGCCTTTGTAGTTGGTGTAAAGATGGGTGTCTCGAGTTTCTCGGATTCGACAAGGCCAGTTTTGAGGGAAATACCGCAGATTTTGCCTGTTTCTTTATAATCCTTCCAACCAGAGCCGGAAAGATATCCTCTAACTACGCATTCAACTGGTATAACCTTTGCCTTCTTAACCAGCATACTCCTCCCATCGAGAAGCTCGCTATGCTGTTTTAACGGCTCAGGATATTTTCCAACATCATGCTCCAAAATGTGATTTTTTACTATATCTTCCATCTGCCCAAACCAGTACAGGGAAAGCCTTGTCAGTACCTTGCCTTTGTCGGGGATACCCGTGGGCAGTACTACATCGAAAGCAGATATCCTATCTGTCGCAACTATTAAGAGTTTATCACCTAAATCGTAGATATCCCTTACTTTTCCTCGTCTTGGTTGACCTATTCCTGTAAATTGTGTCTCTTGTAAGGTGCGTACCACACAGTCCTCCATTTTTTCGATATTTTTAATCAATCTTCTTTTTCGAACTCGCTTTTTGGTGCACCGCATATAGGGCATGTCCAGCTTTCGGGTAGCTCCTCAAAGGGTGTGCCGGGTTTTATTCCTGAATCATTATCCCCACTCGCTGGGTCGTAGACATAACCGCATACCTTGCATCTGTATTTGCCTGATACAGAAGTGGGTTTATCCTCCGTTTCATCTTCCTTTATATATGTGGGTGCTGTTTTTGGAGATTTACCACCCTTTATCTTTTGATAATATGCATAGGTCATGGGTTCAGCATCACTCAAATCCTGACAGTCTACGACCTTGCCAATGAAGATAGTATGCGTACCCACATCTGTGACGCCGATAACCTCGCAGTCCAGATAGCTTATCGTGTCATCGAGGATAATCGGTGAACCTGTTATGCCTATCCGGTATTTTATGTCTTTAAACTTGTCTATATCCCTGCCTGACTTGAATCCAAACGTACCTATTAGAGACATGGAGGCTTCTTTTGACAGGATTGAAACAGAGAAAACCTTGCTCTCCAGTATGAATTCGTGTGTAAGATTCTGTTTGTTTATACTTATTGCAAGCGTAGGCGGTTCTGATGTAATCTGAAAGGCAGTATTTGCTATCTGTCCATTGATTTTATCGCCCTTTTTGGAGCCTATTATATAGATACCGTAGCATATTTTCCGAATGGCCTTTAGATTCATTCTGACCCTCCTCTTAGTTTTTTTCGATGCCCGCCTATTATAAACTATTTCATGTCAAAAGTGAATTGTTATGCATTTTTAATAGCAAAGAACCTTTATCTGTAGTAGGATTCTACGCAATGAAGATTAATCAGATATTTATCCGACAGAAAACCGCATGGAGATTGACATGGTTTGGCAGATTCATAGGATTGTTTCTGCTGCTTGTTATAATATTTCTGACAAGGGGGATATGGAAGGATGCCATAGTATCGTTTATAACTGCACCTGATACAACGAGTAAATCAGATGCGATATTGATCGAAGGGTGGAAATACCCACAGGGGGCTGTGCTTAGGGCTGCCATTAAGCTGAAGGAGGACGGAATGGGTAAAACCCTGTTTTTTGTTGAATATTTACCGTCATCCGAGATTTCTATCACAGACCTCGAGATACCCCTTCTATATCATGAAATGCTCAATCTTTATTTTAAGAGTGAACGCGTTGACCCTGACATGATAGAGCGGATACCGGTAGAGCTTAAAGACCCTGTTACGTGGAATACTGCCTTTTCAGTGATGAAAGCGCTTTCCGACAGGGGGTATCGCTCTATGATAATCGTTTCGCCCTGGGCGCACAGTAGGAGGAGTTGCGACGTTTATTCGATAGCAGGAAAAAAACGCAGTATCGAGGTCACATGCAAGCCTGTTGAAGGTGGCATTAGTAAAGACAATTGGTGGCGATCCCATATGGGTATGAGCATGGTTTTAGGTGAAGTGATAAAACGCATTTACTATATGTTTAGAATATCATAATGAGGTGGGTTAGTAATAATCTTTCAACGTAGCCTTGATAGAGACCTTCATGCTTTCAAGGTTTATATATTGTTTGACGAGCGGTTTGTTCTTGATAACCGGAATCCTTTCCTCAAGCATTGGTCTACTGTTTCTGTATATGACACCGATGGGAATCTTATCCCCCCATTCAATGGCCCTTTGAAAGGCCTCGAACCTGTTTTCCGGATTATAGTCCGATTCAATTTTGTAAACCCTTTCGCTATACCATGAATAGGTATTTATTTTATTGAACGTTACGCAGGGTTGAAGAATATCAACAAGCGAAAATCCTTTATGTTCTACCGCCTCTTTTATCAGCCCTTTTAAATGCTCCGGGTCTCCTGCATACCCCCTTGCCACAAAGCTGCAATCGAGTGCAACAGCAAATGCCATTGGGTTAAACTGTTCGGAAAGTACGCCGAAGGGTTGATTTTTTGTTATCATGCCTTCCATGCTTGTAGGTGATGCCTGACCCTTTGTAAGCCCGTATATCTGGTTGTTATGAACGAAGAGTTTTATGTTGATGTTTCTTCTTATTGCGTTGATGAGATGATTGCCTCCTTCACCATAACAATCGCCATCGCCGGCCTCTGCTATAACGAGCAAATCATGGTTGGCAAGCCTGATGCCGGTAGCAACAGGCAGGGATCGGCCGTGAAGTCCGTTGAATGTGTTACATTTCAGATAATGGGGAAATTTACCCGATTGGCCAATGCCGGATACGATGACAAATTGATATGGTTCGATATCCATTTCAATAAACGCATCTTTAAATGCCCTTAGGATAGAAAAATTTCCACAACCAGGGCACCATGCAGGGGTTCTGCCTTTGAAATCATCCAATGTGGGCATTGAGTTCTCCTATCATCTCCTCCAACAGAAATGGCCTGCCATCATAGCGATTGATCGTTGCATCGAATTTATAGCCTGTCTCTGCCCTCAAAAGTTTTGCAAACTGACCTGTGGCGTTTTGCTCTACACAGATAGTTTTTTTTGCTTTGCGGAGTATCTCGAGAAAGTCTATCCTTTTCCTTGCCATTCCCGGTAACGGAATAGAGGTCGGCAGTGGATATATTTCGCTGAAATGAAGCATTGCGATACTTTTTGTCTTTGAAAGCTCATCCACAGACTCCTTCAGGATGCCGAATGTCGAGCCCCAACATGCGACAACAATCTCTGGTTCTGGGTTTCCGTAGAGAAGCGGCGGTTCTATCTCGTCTCTTATGAATGGTATTTTTTTGAAAAGTCTTTTGTTAACCATATTGAGCCGTGTTTCTGCATCTTCAACAAGGTGTCCCTCTTCGTCGTGCTCATCGCTGTCCGTTACAACGACATGATGAGACTCTCCGGGAATGCCGAACGGAGAAACACCATTGCCTGTATATGCATGTCTGTTATAAACAGCCAACTGAGTAATCTCTCTACCCTTGAGGCGATAATCATTATAGACAATCCTGTCAGGGTCAATATCTTCTTCTGTCCACTGGGCATCCGAAAGGTACTGATCGGTGAGGATGAATGCGGGTATTTGGTATTTCTGGGATAATTCGAACGCCTTATTTGTAAGATAGAATGCCTGCTTAGGGTTTCCCGGCGCAAAAATCAGCCTTGGAAATTCTCCGTGTCCTGCGTGTAGGGCAAACAACAAGTCGGCCTGTTCCGTGCGTGTGGGAAGGCCTGTCGCAGGTCCAGGTCTTTGTGCAAGCGCGATTACTATGGGTGTTTCTGTCATTGCGGCAAGAGAGAGCCCCTCCACCATCAGTGCGAAACCCCCACCCGATGAACCTGTCATAGACCTCACGCCGGCATAAGATGCACCAAGCGCCATATTTATAGCTGCAATCTCATCTTCGGCCTGTTCGACGATTATACCGTATTCCTTTGCCCTGGCAGCCATGTATAGCATAATGCCTGTGGATGGTGTCATGGGATATGCCGAATAAAATTTACAACCCGAGGCTATAGCCCCTAAACCCACACATTCGTGGACGCCTATAAGCATCTTAGGGGCGGAAATGTCTGATATGGCAAACCCGCATCGGAGGCAGTTTGCCTGTGCAAAATCCCTGCCCGCTATGGCAGCGGCCTCGTTTTTTTGAAGAATAGCCTCACCCTTTTTTCTGAGTTCAACGTTTAGAATATCATGAAGCGGCTTAATACTAATGCCGAGCATCCCGATGACCGCACCGGTTGCTACCGTATTTGACATGATTTTATCGCCGCCATTTTTTATAGCAAGCTCTGCAAAAGGAACATCAAGGAAGCTCGGGGAATCAAACCTTTCTTTTATAGAAAATGAGTCATAAACGATTATGCCGTCATCTGACAATTCCGATCTGTGACGCACTATGCTTTCCTTGTCAAGGGCAACGAGGATATCTATCTTTTTCCTGGAAGCTGTAATCTGCTTGTCAGATAAACGTATCTGATAAAAGTTGTGTCCCCCTCTGACACGAGATTCATAGTCCTGGTGGGAGAATACATAATACCCCAAGCGCGAGAATACCTTTGCAAGCGTATCGCCGATTGTCTGTATGCCTTGACCAGCCTCACCACCAATCTTTATTGAATAATCCAGAAAACACCTCTGTGTGTCCATTATATAATTTAAGAACCAAAAACATCAAGCCATTTTAACTTATATTATATTGATTTTTGTGCATCGAATATTGAAATTCCAACAGATGCCGAATAATCTAAGAGATCTGGTGGCAGGCAACTGCCAGCCACCAGATACATAACCGTTATTCTGATTTAATCGGTATCTTTTTGGTCTCTTTAAGTGCCTTTTCGGTTTTTGGTAGCTTGATGGTGAGCACGCCCTTTTTGTAAGTTGCCCCGACCTTTTCTGTTTCTACGTCGACCGGCAGCGGTATCGTCCTGATGAAAGAGCCGTATGACCGTTCAACGAGATGGAAGTCTTTGCCTTTTTCTTCCTTTTCGGCCTTTTTTTCTCCCTTTATGGTAAGCGTATCCTTTGTGATTGATATATCGATATTGTCTTCATCGACACCGGGGAGCTCTGCGGTGACAACAACCTCTTTTCCTGTATCCATGATATCGATGCTTGGACTGAAGGTGCCAGGTCTCTTCTCAAAAAGGTCAAAGTTCATACTACGGAAGAAGTTGTCCATCAGTGCATTCATCTCTTCCTGAAAGGCAAGAATTGGGTGTTTTTCTTCATGTTTTGTAGTAAAACGCATACTTTCTTTTCTTTTTTGTGGTGTAAGGTCTTTTGTTGTCATAAAACACCTCCTCTTGTTGTTTATGATCTACTTGCCTGCTTCAACGGCAATCTTTTTTGCCTTCAAGGGTTCTGCCTTGGGCAGTATGAGTTTCAAGACGCCGTTTTTCAGGGTTGCCTTGATCTTGTCCCTGTCTATTTCGCCGGATAAGGTAAAGCTTCTCTGATAATCTCCTATACCGTATTCTGAGTAAACGAGTCTTAAGTCCTCAGGTGTCGCTAAATCAACCTTGCCATAGATGGACAGTATGTTTTTTTCGAGGTTTATATCTACGGAATTTTCATCAACACCGGGCATATCGGCTGTCAACAAGATATCCTCATCGCGTTCAACTATATCGACATTTGGTGTATAAATCCTTGCTGAGCGTGTTCTTTCAACAATGTCTGTGCTTTCTAACTCTTTTTTTGGTAGATTTTTTGCCTTTTCTGTCATAGCACACCTCCTTTATTCTACTTTAACAGATATCTTCTTTGGTTTATCCGCCTCTAACCTTGGCAGTGTTATTGAAAGTATTCCCTTGTTAAATTTTGCGCCCACCTTTGCAGAATCAACAGGGAAAGGCATTTCAAGGGTTTTGGTAAATTTGCCGTACCATCTTTCGCGCCTGTGGTAAGACACATTGTCCTCAACCTTTTCCGGTTCACGGGAGCCACGTATCGTGAGGGTCTTGCCTGCGATTGAAATTTCGATTGCATCTGGTTCAATCCCGGGTAATTCGGTTGTAACAATAGCCTTTTCCTCGTTTGCCCACACATTTACTGATGGAAAATCCTGTGATGCCGCAGAACTGAATCGAGACAGCAGATTGTTCATTGCATCCCGCATATAGAAAGTGTCTGCCCATGGATTCAGCCCTGTCCTAAACGTCCCAAACCTGTCTGTCCAAAACATAGCCAACCTCCTTTATGTCATTAGTTTTTTTAATGTTTCAAACATCTTGCCTAAAAAAAATATTTTCATTCGTTTAAATTTTGTCAAGATGTGGTGTATGCGGATGGGTATGCTAATTAATTTGACATTTCTACCGGATATGACTTATAATCAGCAAAATGCGCAAGATATTTCTGCTTTTGTTAATCTTAATCTTTGCATCCTGCAGCTATTTGCCTTTTACGAAAAAGAAGGACGATGATGCTGTGCCGAAGGATACCACCGCTAAAAAGACAACAAAAGCAGATAGGAAAGCCGAGAAAATAGAAAAGATCGAGGAAAAGGAACCCAAACCAGGCGACATAAAGGTAATAGATGGCGTCGAGTATATCTATACAAGCAACAGGAAATATATGTTGACCCCTTACGAACCGGAATATGTATGGGTCAGAAAAGATCAGTTCACGCCCCGTATGGGCGAAGCGTTGCTCTCAGGAGGCGCAGCCTCGAAGAAAGAAAGAGACGAGATGGAGAGGCGTATTGCAAAACTCGAGGAAGATCTAAAAAAGAAGGGTATAGCCCCTTACATGGTTTACCCACAACAAATGGGGATGATGCCCTCAGGTATGGGCTTTATGCCTGCATATCCTTTGATTGCATTTAATTATCCTTCTCCAAAGATGAAAAGAAGGGTAATCGTATTACCGTTTATAGATAATTCCAATTACAAGGAAGAGGGACTTGGCGAACTGGCTACGAAAAGACTTATATCAAGGCTCGAAAATACAAATGCAATAATTTGTGTAGATCCCAACGTCTTAAATATAAAGGGTGTACTTACCGAACCTGCGAGCCTTAAATCTCTGAATGAACTGTATGGAATACAGGCGGTGATCAAGGGTGCATTATCCGATGTGTATACAAGCTCCTCAAAGGTTGAAGGTAAGGACGACAAACAAACATCATTTGCAATATCAAAGATATCCATTGATATTTACAATACGGACACAAATACTATCCTTAAACAGTTGTCCGGCAGGAACCCCATATCCCTAACACGGGAGAAGGGTGATATGAGTTCAGAAAAGTCTAAAATGAAGGCGATCGACCTGTCTATTGAGATTATTGCAGAAGACCTTCTTAAGGCGATATTGACGCTTGATTGGCACGGACGCATCGCATCGATTGAGACCGGCAAGATTTACATAAATGCTGGTCGGCTGTCAGGTCTTGAAAAGGGCAGTATACTTGAGGTCTACTCTATAGGAGAGCAGGTTATAGACTCCAGAACAAAGACCCCCCTTGGAACGATAAAGGGGAATTTCAAGGGAGAACTTGAAGTTGTTGAACTTTTTGGCGTGGATGCAAGCTGGGCAAAAATCAGAAAAGGCGGAAATTTCACGCCGACCGACCTTGTTTACTTTCAGAAATAGAAAAAAATCTAAGCCGACAGAGATCTACTATTTTACCAACTTAAGCGCCAATTTGAATTCGTCTGTACCGGCCTTTTGCAGGACTTCGTAAATAAACATCTCTGTAGATGAAATTACTGCGCCGACCTGTTTCATACGTTCCAGCGCGATGTGTCTATTTTCGGTCGTTCTTGAAGATACTGCGTCGCTTATTATGTGAACATTAAAATAGGGCAATGCATGAATCGCTGTTTGGGCAACACATATATGTGATTCTACACCGGCTATGACCAATGTTTTTCTGCCCATTTGTTTTATTGTATCAGCGAATTCATCGCAGAAAAAACAGTTGAAGTGAGCCTTGCCTATCGCTTTCGTGTTTGGAACCTCTTTTTTTACATCCAAAACTGTATTTCCAAGTTTAACCTGCTCGGTCAACACGACAGGCATGTCCACTATTTTTGCAAATCTCAAAAGCCTTATTGCGTTTTCAACGACCTTATCCTTTTCGGAAATAACAGGAATCAGTTTTTCCTGAACGTCGATTATCACAAGTACACATTCATTACCCATAATCAAACCGTGAGTGTCACGCGAAATGCCGCACATTACCTACCTCCCGAAATTATTGAATACTATTTCTTCATCTGTTTGACGAGAAGTGCGACACGTCTTCCCAGTTTTCTCGCATTTACAAGCGTGTTTTCATCGGGTTTACCCGTGCAGGAGACACCATAATGACCTGTAGCATCCAGCGGGTCACCGACTATAATCATGCCGTATATAAGAAATGCCTGGATGATAGACAGCATCGTTGTCTCTTTGCCGCCCGACTGATCACCTGATGTTGAAAACGCAGCGCCTATCTTGTCACCCATCTGTTTGCGGACTACAACAAACTTATCGAAGACCTCTTTCAGCTCGGCGGCCATGCCCCCAAAATATACAGGTGAGCCTGCTATGATGCCATCTGAAGAGAGGAAATCTTCTTTTGTAACGTCTTTGGTTGATTTTAAAATACAGTTGATATCAGGGATTTCATTTACACCCTTTGCTATCTCCTCTGCCAGTGATCTTGTATTGCCTGACCTTGAATAATACATAACGAGTACCTGCATGGTTTGGTTCCTCCTTGGATTTTCATTTAACGCCTTTTGACGATATAACGAGGATGCCTTCCCCGTAGGCATCGTCTCAGGATATATCGAATGCGGATACAAGCTTTATACTTGTCTTTTTGCCTTCCCAAAAATAACGCTCAGAGAAATGATCATACGCATTCCCCTCGCCGAATCTCTCGAATGCAGCATTCTTCATGGCGACATAATTCAAGATGTCCGATACCTTAAGCACTACCCGGAAGAATTTACCATCGACAAAACCGTATTCTATGCCTTTCAGGATCGCATTTCCAAACACAAGCGTGTCTTCTGGCTGAGCGTAGTATACTATAGCCCTATTGTCCGGATCTGTTTTTATGTATTTCATATGTTTCAGCTCAGCGATATCCGTGCCCCAATTTATGTTGTTATAGCCATCGGGTTCGTTGATGTATGCAGACAAACCAACAGGGAGTGAAGCAAATAGCGTTAGAAGGAAGATCAAAAAAATCGAATGCCTTGTAAGGTTTGATATGCTTTGCATCGTAGCCCTTATGCGTCCTTTTCAACTATACATATATCGGGTAGATTTCTATAGCGCTCCGCGTAATCTATGCCATAGCCTACAACAAAACCATCATCGATGGTTAAACCCACATAATCACCTTCCATTTCAACCTCTCTGCGTGCCTTTTTGTCAAGCAGGGCGCATATCTTGAGTGATTTGGGTCGTCTTTCAAGAAGCATTTCTTTGATGATTTTTAGCGTGAGCCCGGAATCGATTATGTCTTCAACTATTATGACATTCTTTCCCTCGATGTCCTCTTCAAGGTCTTTTGTAATTGTTACCTCCCCTTTTGATTTCATTGCAGACCCATATGAAGAAACCCTCATAAAATCCACCTGAGAAGGGTTTTTTATGCATCTGATCAGGTCTGATAAGAACACGAACGAACCCTTAAGAAGACACACGAATAATATCTCCTCGTCATCAAAATCGTTCTCGATGGAAGCTGCGAGCCTTTTAACTGCACAATCGATCTCTTCCCTTGTGAACAGAGGCTTTAGCATCTCATACTACCCCTACAATGCATATTCCATGACAATTATCTCTTGCTCAGTCGGAATGGTTGATTTGCTTACAACTATTTCAGAGGTCTTTGCCTTTTTTACACCCTTTTTGTCTGCGACAAATTCATCCACGCTTGCGATGGGAAAATCACACTTGTCTGTTTTGAAATGCATGGGGATAACGATGGATGGTTTTAAATCATCGATCACCCGTGTCGCTTCTGAGGCGTCTATTGTATAAAAACCACCGACGGGCAGCAAAATAACATCAACTTGCCCGATTTCTTTTAAAGTTCCCTTTTCCAGCGTATGTCCTAAATCGCCCATATGCACCAACTTTAAGTCATCCGCCTCTATTATAAATACAAGGTTGTCGCCTCGCTCCTTGCCTTTAGAGGGGTCGTGATGTGTGGGGATAGCCTTGATTGTTATATCTTTTACATTGTGAGAACCTGCCTTTTTAATCAGTGTGAAGGTTCCTTTTATATCCTTTGTATAATTGTGGTCATCGTGGTCATGGCTTGTAAGGACGATGTCTGCCTCTTCGCTGATTTTTCCATAAGAGAGTGCCCCTCCGAAGGCACCGGACTGATAAGGGTCTATAATTATTCTAACACCCCTGTCTGTTGTTATTTTAAATGCCGCATGCCCATACCATTTGATTTTCATAACCATTCCCTCCTTTTATGCTTAAATCTTTACAAAACGCCTTATCGCATATCAATCAAAAATATACTTGCAAGCAGGTTATATTGTAACCATCTTACACCTATATATCTGTTATATCGAAAGTTTGTACCATTTGTGTTATTATATTTAATCTAATCGGTCTTGGCAAATGATTTTGAACCGCGGGGCATTATTTGTATTGATGAAGTGTGTCACAATCCATCTTTTAGATGATTTTGTGATTAAAATAAGTGGATTTTGTAATGTAAAACGTGTTTTGTTGAGATGAAAGAGGTATCCTATAAGACGAGGTGTTGATGTGTTATTGACTTACATTCATGGATCTCTTGTATCCGCAGGCTTTTTATTGATGTTTGCAGGTATGGTTACGGCTCGTTTTATGAAGAAAAAAACGTGGTGGTTCAGGTTGCATAAGGCGCTCGGTATATTGGGTGCATGTTTTGTTCTTGCAGGCGTTTGTGTTATATCGATACACCTTTGTCTGATAAGAGCCGCGCATCTTAACCTAACACATGGGTATATCGGAAGTTTTGTCGCCATACTCTCTGTAGTTACCCCTATAATGGGTTTTGTAATGGTCAAAATATACAACATAGCCTCGAAGATAAGGCCTGTTCACCGTTGGATGGGCAGATTGGTCTTGGTGTCTATGGCTGCCAATATTGTTTCCGGACTGTATTTAACGGGAATCCTATAAACAGGATTATCTCAGATGACATCAGCCGAGTGTGGTTGGCTGTCTGATATTTGTTTAATACGAAAAGAATGATATGTTTGAAATAACATTGCTCTGTGTTTTTTCTTTTTTTGCCGGACTTATCGATTCTGTAGCCGGAGGCGGTGGTCTTATACAGCTTCCTGCGCTCTTCATCACTTTCCCGCACATTCCGGTTGCCCCTCTCCTTGGTACCAACAAGCTTTCCTCGATTGCCGGCACATCGATTGCCTCTCTCCAGTACGCAATGCATGTGGATATAAGCTGGAAGGCGACATTGCCTGCAACCGCTGCAGCGCTCGTGTTTTCATTTTTGGGGGCAAGAACGGTAAGTATGCTTAACCCGGCAGTTATGCGTCCGGTGATACTTTTTCTGCTCGTTGCAATAGCGATCTATACCTTTGTAAAAAAGGACTTTGGTGTTCTGCACATCCCAAAACTTGGACGTGCGATGCAATTTTTCTTGAGTATCGGCACCGGGACTGCCATTGGTTTTTATGATGGATTTTTTGGTCCTGGCACAGGCAGTTTTCTCATCTTTGTATTTATAAGCGTATTTGGATTCAGCTTTCTTTCGGCCTCTGCATCATCAAAGGTCATAAATTTTGCAACAAATCTCTCTGCCGTGACATATTTTATGTTTACAGACAATATCATCTACAGGCTTGCAATACCTATGGCGGTATGCAACATACTCGGTTCGCTTGTTGGTACGAGGCTTGCGATCCTAAAAGGAAGCCGTTTTGTAAGGGTGTTTTTTCTTATAGTGGTTTCGGCGTTGATTGCAAAATTGGCATATGATACCTTCAGATTTTAAACCATTGCCCATAATCTTTCAGACTATATGTGAAGTCATCGCGACAAGGGTTTTGTGGAGTCTTTTTTTCGAGACCTTGCCGATGATGAAGTCCCAAGGAAGGATTTCGTCATATCCTCTTTCTCGCAAGGCGTAGAAATTGAGATTTAATGGGCTCTGTCTTAATACGTGTGAAAGCCCCTCTCCCATTGAGAGATGCAACAAAACTTCTTTGAGCCTCCTATCTCCCCTTGAGAGAACCCCCTGCAGAAAGCTGTATTTGATAGATTCATGTGTAAAATAAGTGTTATCGACCTTGTTGAACTCCCTTTTAAGCCAGACTATCCTATTTTTCAATGTTTCCATGTCCTGCATGGGCAGCCATTGAAAAGGAGTGGCAGGCTTTGGCACGAATGGGCTTGCGTGAACCGTAATACTGCCGATAAACCCTCTCTTTGCACCTTTTTTTATCATGATATGTCTTATGCGTTTGACCATATCTACGATGCCGCCCAAATCGTGCATAGTCTCACCGAAAAGACCTACCATGAGGTAAAGTTTCAGATTGAAGGGCTTGATAGAGAGGATATTGTCGATCTTTTCGAATAATTGTTCGTCGTTTATGGGTTTGCCTATGGATTTACGAAGCCTTTCTGTGCCTGCCTCAATACCGAAGGTCAGCGTTTTAATGTCATCTTTCATCAATTCAATAAGGTCTATAGGTGTCGCATCGATCCTGAGCGATGGAAAGTGTATGCGTTTACCGGCGACCTTCAGCCTTCTGGCAATGTCAACTATAGATGGGTGGAATGATACGCCCCCGCCAATAATGCCGATATCATCGACCTGGGTCGAGATGGGAAGGATATTGTCATAGCTGAATCCATATGAATTACCCAACAGGCAAAAGGGACATCTTGAAGGACAGCCTCTTGTGCCCTCAACGAGCACCATGTCTGAAAATTCAGTTTCGTGTGCTATCACTGCAGATGCACCAAGGCGCTTGCCCTTGTAACGGTTTGGATTTACAGAAAAAGACGCCGGTGTGAACGATTTTACCGTGCCATCATCATTGTACGATACATTTAACAATTTCGGATTGTAAACCCACTCTAAGGCGCTGAGTTCGCCGATTATGCCATTCCTCTTTTTCTCATTGTGCACCATAAACCTTTCCATAAAGGTCATAATGGTCGATTCGATATCGCCCATAATGAAGAGGTCGAAAAAACTGCAAATCGGCTCGGGGTTTGACATTATGCAGATACCACCCCCTACGATGATCGGTTCATCATCTTTTCTCTTTGTAGCATCGAGTTCAATATTCGATAATCTTAATATTTTTAAGATATTCACATAATCGAGCTCATACGAAATGGTGAAAAAGACGATGCGAAACGACAGGAGAGGATGACCACTTTCCAATGAGCGGATGTCTTTGCCTTCTTCAAAAAAACATCTTTCACAGACGATATCGGGTATATCGTTGAGTGTTTTGTATAGCATCTGGACAGACAGGTTGGACATACCGATGTGGTAAGAATTCGGAAAAACCACGCACACCGGTATCTTGCCGCCCCATTTTTTAAGGATTGTTCCTTTTTCAGAGGAAAGAAAATCCCCTCGGGTTAATCTGCCCTTGTTGGGTTTATCAGGAGATTTATAACGCACAGCTTATTATAATAACATAAAACCGATTTTATAACCCTCCCTGTTTTCTTCTTAGTCCGCCTGTTTTCTCAAAAAGGTCGGGATATCATATCTGTCATCGTCTATGTCGATGTTGTCGCTTTTTGCCTTGATCTCCTTGTAGTCGATCGTTACCTTTTTCTTTATAAAAGGCGGCACCTCCTGGTCATCGAACAGTCTTGCCTTTGGAAAATCCGGAACCGAATCATGGTCTATAATCACCTTTTCTTCAAAACCTGTTGCAATTACAGTTATTCTCATGGAATTTTCCATCGTGTCATCATATACGAGTCCCCATATGATCTTTGCATCTTCATGCGCCTGTTCCTGGATCAATGAGGATGCCTCGTGGACTTCATGCAGTGTCATATCCTGGTTTCCTGTTACATTTATTAGAACGCCTCTTGCCCCGTGGATCGAAATGTCTTCGAGCAGTGGGCTTGATATAGCCTTTTGAGCCGCCTCTCTTGCCCTGTTCTCGCCGGAGGATTCCCCGATGCCCATGATTGCCATGCCCCGTTCACTCATAATCGTTTTAACGTCTGCAAAATCGACCACAACATGACCAGAGCCCACAATGAGATCCGATATGCTCCGCACAGCATTGAGAAGCACCTCGTCGGCCTTGAGAAATGCCTCCATAATGGTCATGTGTTTGCCGCCGATTGAGAGGAGTCGTTGATTTGGAATTGTAATCAGCGAATCTACACGTGTCTTGAGCTGTGCAACACCGCTTTCGGCCTGCTTCATCCGGTCTTTGCCTTCAAAGGCAAAAGGCTTGGTTGCTATTGCCACTGTAAGCGCACCAAGGTCTTTTGATATCTCGGCAATTACTGTGGAAGCGCCAGTCCCCGTTCCCCCACCGAGGCCGCATGTGATGAAAACCATATCCGAACCCTTGAGGTGCTCTGTAATCTTCTCGATGTCTTCCTGGGCAGCCTGTCTGCCGACGTCAGGATTTGCGCCAGCGCCAAGCCCTCTGGTGAGCTTGCTACCAATCTGGATCTTTACAGGTGCCTTGCACATACTGAGAGATTTTACATCAGTATTGACCGCAATAAATTCCACACCCTGAACGCAGGCATCCACCATATTGTTCAATGCATTGCACCCTCCACCACCAACCCCGATAACCTTTAATTTTGCTGAAAACCCATTGCTTTCGTCCATGTAAAACATTTTGCTCACACCACACCTCCCTAAAAGATTTCCTTAAACCATTCCCTCATCCTGAGGAGTAACCTTTTGCTATCCATTATCTTTTTGAATCTTTTTCCGCTATCGTATTTCCGCTGTCTTACCTTAACATTTTTAAAACCGTACACGAGTAGTCCCACACCTGTTGCGTAAATAGGGTTATTGACCACATCAACGAGACCGCCGACACCTATAGGGGTTCCCCTCCTGGTTGGCAGATTAAAGATATTTTCAGCCAATTCGGGTATACCCTCAAGGTTTGCACAACCTCCCGTTAAAACAACACCTGACGCAAGGAGTTTTTCCGAACCTGATTTTTTGATCTCTTCGTATATCATTGAACAGATCTCCTCAGCCCTTGGCTCGATTATATCCGCAAGCGTCTTCCGGAAAAGCTTCCTTTCCTTTCTCCCGCCTAAGCTTGGCACATCGATTGTTTCATTGGAACCGATCATATTGGAGAAGGCGCAACCGAATTTTTTCTTTATCTTCTCTGCGTCATCAAGTGGCGTTCTAAGCCCTATGGCTATGTCGTTTGTAATGTTGTTGCCGCCGAATGGCAAAACAGACGTGAATTTTATGCTTCCATTTAAAAATACTGCAAGGTCGCATGTGCCTCCGCCGATGTCAACAATGCCGACACCTATCTCCTTTTCCTCAGAGGTTAATACCGCCTCGGCAGAGGCAAGCTGTCCGAGAACGATGTCGTCAACGGACAAACCTCCGAGCTTACAGCACTTAATAATATTCTGAGCAGACGAAACACTGCCTGTTACAATATGCACCTTTACCTCGAGTCTGACGCCTGTTATGCCTATGGGGTCTCTTATCCCGTCTTGATCGTCAACTATAAACTCTTGAGGTATGACATGAAGAATCTCTCTATCCGCCGGAATAGCAACAGCCTTTGCTGCATCTATTGCCCTTGCTATGTCATCGAGCTTGACCTCCTTTTCTTTTATAGCCACTACACCATTGCTGTTGAAACTTTTAATATGTGCGCCTCCGATGCCTGCCAAACACGATTCAATCTTTATGCCCGCCATCAACTCTGCTTCTTCTACTGCCCTTTTTATTGAATTCACCGTGCTGTCCATGTTGACCACTACGCCTTTTCGCAAACCGGTGGAAGGATGAGACCCGATGCCGATGATATTGACCTTTCCTTCATTTACCCTTCCAACAACGACACATATCTTTGTTGTTCCAACATCAAGGCCTACTAACAACTCTTCCTCTCTCACCATCTTACCCCTTCCTTTCCTGGATTATTGCGCCTTTTTCAAATCTTGCGTCGATACACTTTATGATTAGCCCCCTTTTTTTTGCGTCTTCGAGAACGGCTATTGCCTTTTTCAGGCGTCCCTTCTGATCTTCTTTGCCGAGAATGATCTCCACCCCGTCATCCATGCCAAAGATTGTAACATTGCCGTCGTTATAGGCGATTTCCGAAACAGCATCTTTCTTTATTATGCCTTCCTTCAGCCACACGTCTATATCCCTATAAAGACTTTTTACATCTGATTTTTCCCTTGCATTGATGATATACATGCCGGCCTTTTCATTTCTTGAGATCGTTTTGTAAGGTTCACCTGTTTCATCGATGACATACACCTCTCCTTCTGCATTAACCCATAGTGCAGACGGCTTCTTTTCTTTTACATCAATGATTATCGAAAAGGGATAGACCCTTTTTATGCTTGCTTCACGGACAAAAGGATGCGAAATGATCGCTTCCTGTATCTTTGCAACGTCAATACCAAAAAGTGTATCTTTCAGATAGGGCGCTACCCTGGCCATTATATCCGTGTCTTTCAACTGATTATTTCCATTTATGCTCACGTTTTTTATAAAGAAAAACGGCTCGTTTTTTGTAAACATATAGATGGTTATAAGCAGAGAAAGCATACCCAACGGTACAAGAAAGCACATGTAAATAAACTTCTTCATATTTTTAACGATGCCCCTTCAATTATCTCTTCGACGAGTTCATCGAATGTCCTGTTAAGATAAGCCCATGCCTTTGGTACCAATGATGTTTCTGTCATGCCTGGCGATGTATTGATGTCAATTACACTCGGGATGTTCTTGTTTACAATCATATCGATCCTTGCACATCCTGAAAGTGCAAATGACCTGTATACTTTAATCGCTATATCCCTTGCCTTTTTATTGATGGATTTTGTTATGTGTGCTGGAATCACATATTCAGTCATCCCCTTTGTATACTTTGATTCAAAGTCGTAAAAACCTTTTAGAGGTCTCACCTGGATAACCGGGAGCACTTCGCCGTTGACAATCCCGACCGTTATCTCGTTGCCTTCGATATACTCCTCTAAAAGTACATTTCTGTCGTATTTCAACGCACATTCAACCGCCCTGACAGCCTCATCTTCCCTGCGAACTATAGACATACCGATAGTTGAGCCTTCATTTGCCGGTTTTACGATGAAAGGCAGAGGAAATTTGGGTATCGTTAGACTATTACAGATTGCATATTTAGGTGTAGGCAGCTTTAGTCCATTGAGGATGTACTTCATCATTATTTTGTCAAGCGAAATAGACGAGCCGAGGACGCCTGAGCCGGTGTACGGGATACCGAGCACCTCAAGAAGACCCTGAACCGTACCGTCTTCTCCCCACCTTCCATGTAGTGCAATAAATGCAACCTCAACCTTTTGTTTTTTAAGAACATCTGCGAGGTCTGTGCCTGCGTCTACACCGACAGCGTTGTAGCCTTTTCTGAGCAAGCCCTGCAAAACTGCGTTGCCACTTTTCAAAGAGATTTCCCTCTCCGATGACCTGCCACCCATTAAAACGCCTATCTTTTTACCTTTCATCACGCGCACTCCAGAAGTATTTGAATCCAAAACATGCAAAGAAAATCACAAGTTGTCCGTTTTTCATTCGTCAAAACCCCATAACTCAACTTCTTCTTCAAGCGATACACCTGTTTTTTCAAAAACCGCCCTCTTGACGGTATCGATAAGCGCTTTTATATCCCTTGCTGTTGCATGACCTAAGTTTATAATAAAATTGGTGTGTTTTTCCGATACACACGCATCGCCTATCCTGAAGCCTCTCATCCCCGCCTTTTCTACAAACTGCCATGCGGACTGACCGTTTACGCTTCGAAAGATCGAGCCGGATGATGGATAATCCATAGGATGCCTCTTCATCCTTTCGCTGTACACATATTCCATGTCTTTGGCTATTTCATCCTTGTTCCTGTTTTGAAGGCGAAAGGTTGCGCTTAGTATGCATTCGGTATCTTTGACCGGTGACATTCTATAGCCAAAGATCATGTTATTGCGTGCAAGAGATGTTATATCTCCTTTGCTGTCAATAACCCTCACGCCTTCGAGCACATCCGAGATCGAAGCGCCGAAACTCCCAGCATTCATCTTGATACCGCCTCCCACAGTGCCTGGTATCCAGTACAATTTTTCTAGTCCTGCAAGCCCCTTTTGCGCACTGTCCTTTATGAACATTTTCAATGACATTCCACATGAAACATCCACTATGGCGCCGTCTTTTGTCTTAGCATATCTGGAGCCGCGCATCCTTGTTGTTCTTATCAATGCCTCCTTGAGTCCTTTGTCGTTCACGATGATATTGGTTACATTTCCGATAAAACGATATCCGATATGTTCGTTTTTCAAGATCGCCAATACATCTATCAGGTCTTTTTCGCATGAAGGATAGATGAGATAGCTGACCGGACCACCCACCTTCATCGAGGCATACCGCTTCAAATGCACATCGGTTAGAACGCTACCCTGTATACCCCATTTTATCAATTTATACGCCCCATATCGTTTTACGCGCAATAAACGTTCTTTCACAAAAACCATTTCGAGACTTATCTGTATTGTTCATTTCCCTGTTCGTGTGTGTTCCATCCATGTATTTTTGAGTGTTTCACATATTTTGTTTATATCGCCGGCTCCAAGCGTGACAACCACATCTCCGCTTCTGGCGGTTTCTAAAATCCTGTCCCTTGCATCCTCCTTTGTCGGTGCAAAAATCACGTTTTTATGGCCGCTTGCCCTGATCTTCTCAGAAAGCAACATGCCTGTCACGCCCTCGATCTTTTCTTCTGATGCGGGGTAGATTTCTGTAACAATAAGTATGTCTGCTTCATTGAAAGAGGTAACGAATTCATCCATAAGCGCCTTTGTTCTTGTGTATCTGTGAGGTTGGAATGCAACGATGACCCTGCCTTTTCCGGTCTTTCGTATTGCAGAAAGCGTTGCCTTTATCTCGGTGGGGTGGTGTCCATAATCGTCAACAAGCGTTATGTCACCACTCCATTTTAGTTCGAGCCTCCTCTGTATCCCTGAGAAGGTCTTCATGGCATCCCGTATTGTATCAAATGGAATATCAAGCTCCAAGCCAACACCGCAGGCTGCGAGCGCATTAGCTACGTTGTGTGTCCCTTGAATGGATGCGGAGATCTCTCCGAGGTCTTCACCTTTGAAGATTACCCTGAATCTCGTTTCAAACCCTTCGTGCACGATGCCTTCAGCCCTAAGGTCCGCCTGTTTAGAGAGTCCATAGGTGATATATCTCCTTTTTAGATATGGAATGAGTGTTTGAAGGTTGGGATTATCGATGCATATGATATCGATTCCGTAAAAGGGTACCTTGTTGAGAAATGCAAGGAAGGCCGATTTTATCTCATCCATGTTGTTGTAAAAATCGAGGTGTTCCATATCGATGTTTGTTACAACCGCAATCGTGGGATAAAGTAGCAAAAAGGTGCCGTCGCTTTCGTCGGCCTCTGCAACAAGATACTTGCTGTCGCCAAGCCTTGCGTTGCTCCCCAAACTGTTGAGTTTACCGCCTATCACACATGTTGGATCCATACCTGCATGACCTAATATTGTAGATACTATGGATGTCGTCGTCGTTTTTCCATGGGCACCTGCCACAGCTATACTGAATTTCATCCTCATCAACTCGGCAAGCATCTCTGCCCTTTGTATGACAGGAATGAAGAGTTCCTTTGCCCTTTGAATCTCAGGGTTATCCTGCTTTACAGCAGAAGATATGACGACCACATCGACAGACTGAACGTTTTCCTTTTTATGACCGTAGAATATCCTTGCGCCGAGTCTCTCGAGTCTGTCTGTCGTTTCTGTTTTTCTCAAGTCAGACCCTGTAACGGTGAAACCGAGGTTAATAAGCACCTCTGCGATACCGCTCATGCCGATCCCGCCGATGCCAACGAAATGTATCTTCTCCATTTTATGAAAAACCATATCTGTCCCTCTGAGTCCTAATGTCTTGTTTTAATCTCTTCCTCAATCTTTGAAATAATTCGCTCTTCAGCATCGGCTACATATATTTTTCCGATATTTTCGCCCATTTGTTTCAACAAAGCGGGTTCATTCATAAGATGCCTTATGACCTCAAAGATTCTTTCACCGGTTGCCTCATCGTTTCCGATTAGATATCCGCCGCCCAATCTTTCTACGCTTGATGCATTTTTCCATTGGTGCTGACCTGCTGAAAAGGGGTATGGTATAAGGATGGCCGCCTTTTTAAAGTAGGCAAGCTCGAAGATTGTCGATGCGCCTGCCCTCGATATGACAACATCGGAGAGCGCATAATACTTACCCATTTCATCCGTGAAAGGGAAAACATCGCAATTGATGTTCGTCTTTTGATATGCCTCAAAGATCCTCTCATAATCTTCAGCACCTGTCTGGTGGTACATAATGCAGTTTTTATAGCTTTTGATGTAAGGTAGAAGCGTGAGGATTGCCTCGTTTATGCTTCTTGCACCCCTGCTACCGCCGAAGACGAATATGGAAAAAAGACCTTCTTTTTTTGTTGTAGGAAGGCTTTTAAGCGTTTTTCTGACAGGGTTTCCCGTATGATAGACATGCTTTTTCCCAAAGTGTTGCTTCGACTCTTCAAAGCTTATGAATGTGCATTTTGCGATCTTTGAAAGCATTTTGTTAGCAAGTCCTGGTTCGGCGTTCTGTTCGTGCAAAAAGACAGGCAAACCGAGAAGACAGCCGGCAATTACAACAGGAACGGATGTAAAACCACCCATTCCGAGAATCGCATCAGGACGTTCTTTTTTTATCAAAACCATACACGTATAGATGCCCTTGAACAGATGAACCAGGGTTGATATCTTATATATTATGCTCCTACCGAGAAATTGTCTTGCGTCGGCAAACAAGAGCCTGAAACCGTATTTTGGTATGATTTTACCCTCAAGTCCATATGTCGTGCCAATGAAAACCACGCTATCTTTGCCTTTTTTTGCGGCAAGAGCCTCTGCCACGGCAATGCCTGGGAAGATATGACCTCCAGTTCCTCCGGCAGAGATTAACAGTTTCATGCGCGTTCTCCTTCGGTTTTCAGCATAATACCTATAAGGGGTGTTATAATAAAAAGCGCAATAAGAGGTTGATGAAGCAATCCCATTGACCATTTGAAACCGAGCACCATCGAGACATCAACGGCGATATAAAGAAAGCCGAAAAACGTAAGAAGCTTACCTGTAGAATTCTTTTTTACAAAATCAAAAAAGTTTATGGCGAGAAAAGCAAAGGATGAAATGAGTATCAGGTAACGCTCCAAATCGTTTAGTTTTATGCCGCCGCCCAGCATGCTTATGCCCTTGATGAGAAAAAAGATAATGATGATAGCCGTATAGCCTGCAACAAACAGTATTGTACGGTTCCTTCCCTGGATGAACAAAAATAACATTACAGAGAAGGCCATAGGCACTATTAGAATCGTTTTTCCCAAAATGTACAGATTGAATGCAAGGGATAGGAATATTATAGACAGGGCAGTGGTCTCTTTCGCAAAATCCTTCTTTTTTTCATCCATTGTTGCAAGGAAAAACGTGACGCTGTAAAAAGATACAAAAACGATCAGCGTATCCATTGGGTAATGCAATTTTATTGTAGGATGCAAAAAAAGGCCTACCGTGGCAGCAAAAGACATTAATATGAAGGGATATTTCATCGCCATTACGTATTTTGAAGGCAAACGATAGATCATGTATGCCGCTGCAAACCCGGCGCACATCATGAGCGTCTTTACAAGGTTAAGCTCACGAAAGATCGCATAGAGTAAAAGCGCCGAACATATTAATATAAAGAGCTTTTTCACAACAACCCCACTATATCCTTAAAGACGTTGCCCCTCTCTTTATAGTCCCTGAACATATCAAAGCTGCTGCACATAGGTGAAAAAAGGACTATATCGCCCGCGGAGGCGAGCTTGTATGCCCTTCTGATTGCATCTTCAAGATTGTTTTCCATATATGTTTCTGTAAGGTTACCAATCTCTTCGTATATGCGTTGTTTCGCCTCCCCGATAAGTACCATACCCTTTACCCTGTTCATAATATCTGCGATAAGCTTATAGCTTCCGCCCTTGTCTTTTCCTCCGGCGATAAGTATCACCTTTTGGTCTATGCTTTCTAATGCCCTGCGTGTCGCATCCACATTTGTTGCCTTGGAGTCGTTATAGAATGTGATGCCGTTAAGCTTTCTAACCAGTTCAACCCTATGGGCAAGACCCCTGAAGTTACTCAAAACCTCCTCGGCAATCCCTTGTTCAATGCCGTTTAAATGCGAAACAAGGAGCGCAGCGAGCATGTTCTCGGTATTGTGGATGCCGACAAGTGCAGACAAGTCTCTTTTGTAAATAAATTCTCTGTCGTTTATCCTGACATGCATATTGCCTTTATCATAAAAGGCGCCTTCAGCAAGTATCCTGTCAGCGGCGAAAAAAAGTCTCCTTGCCTTTATGTCCTTTATATGCTCGAGGTTGGAATTTAGTATCGCAAAGTCATCCTTATCCTGATTTTCAAATATCCTGCACTTTGCCTTTATATAATCATTGTAGCTGCGGTATCTGTCCAGGTGGTCCTCTGTTATATTAAGCAAGACTGCGTTTTTTGGATGGAATGCATCGATTGTTTCGAGCTGGAAACTGCTTATCTCGAGGATTACGTAAGAAGCCCTTTTTCCGCTTAGTATATAATTGAACAGTGGATTTCCGATATTGCCGCCGACAAAGACATCGCCGTAAGCCTTTTTGAATATCTCTCCTATGAGCGAGGTTACGGTTGTCTTGCCGTTTGTCCCTGTTATTGCTATTATGGGGTCATCGACAAATTCTGAGGCAAGCTCTATTTCTCCAGTTACCTTTATGCCGTTCTGCCGAGCCTCGACGAGTTCTGGCAGTTCGCTGTCCACGCCGGGGCTTATCACGATTAACCGATGTGAGAGGAAATCGTCTTTTCTGTGTCCGCCAAAGTGACCATCGAATTCTATTCCTTTTAGCTCTGCCAAGGCATCCGTCAGGCTTGTTTCGTCTTTTGTGTCGGTAATGGTGATATATTTACCCATACGGGAAAGAAATTTCGCCGTTGCTATACCTGTTGCACCAAGACCAACTATTAATATTTTATCCGGTATGTCCATATATCCTCGAGGTTTCAATGATTCACAAAAATGTTTTTTCGATGCCCATCTTTTTACCTCAATTTCAGAGTACTTAATGCGATAAGCGCCAGTATGATGGATATAATCCAGAACCTCACCACGATCTTTTCCTCGTTCCAGCCTTTCAGTTCGAAATGGTGATGTATCGGTGCCATCCTGAAGACCCTTTTCCCCCTCCATTTAAAGGATAAAACCTGTATGATAACAGACATCGTTTCCATTACGAAAATGCCGCCTACAATGACAAGAAGTATCTCCTGCTTTATGATCACCGCTATGGTGGCGAGCGATGCCCCAAGCGAAAGAGAGCCTGTATCACCCATAAAGAGTTCTGCGGGATATGCATTGTACCAAAGAAAACCCATGCCAGCCCCCAGCATTGCCCCGCATAATATTGTCAGTTCGCCTGCGCCTTTCACGTAGAATATTTGTAAATACTGGGCAAACTTTATGTTTCCAGCAATGTAGGCAAACAGCATGAATGTGGAGCAGACCGTCAGAACTGGGCCAATGGCGAGTCCATCGAGACCGTCTGTGAGATTTACACCATTTGACGCCCCCACTATAATAAAAATCCCGAGGATTATATAAAATACGCCGAGATGCGGGGTGATATTTTTGAAAAAAGGCACCGTAAGTTCAGTGATAAAATCTGACCTTATATATAGTACAATGCATATGATCAATGCAAACAGCACCTGAAGCGTTATCTTCGTCCTGCCGGTTATTCCCTTGCCGTTTTTTTGATTTTTAAGTTTTTTTATGTCGTCGAGAAAGCCTATACAGCTGAAGGACAACAATGAAAACGTCACCACCCATATGTATATGTTTCTTAAATCAGACCACAATAACGTGGGTATTATAGTGGATACAAGTATCACAAAACCACCCATTGTTGGTGTTCCCTGCTTTTCTATGTGCCTATCAGGCACATCCTCCCTTTTTTCGCTCTTTATTTTCCATTCGTGGAATTTTTTAATGATGTAAGGTGTAAGAAAAAAACTTATGATGAGCGCAGAGAGAATGGCGAGGACAGTCCTGAATGTAATATACCTGAATACATTGAATACTGAAAATGTCGCATGTAATGGATAGAGGAGATGATATAACATTAAATTAATGCCTCCACGATCTCTTCCATCTTGAGTAACCTTGAGCCTTTGACCAATACTACGTCCCCTTCGCCGATATGATTGTATATATAATCTATGAGTTCTTGTCTGTCATCAAATAACCGTGCATCTTTGTCGTTGAGTTCAGCATAGGTGTCTTTAACGTATTCGCCCAAGAGTGCTATCATTGAAACCCTGTTTTCATTTAGAAATCTTCCGAGCTCCCTATGGTAGTGTGCGGTTTTTTCGCCAAGCTCCTTCATGTCGCCGAGGACAGCGATTCTTTTGCCGCTGCAGGGCAGGTTTATAAGCGTCTTGACAGCCCATTGGACCGAGGATGGGTTCGCATTGTATGTATCGTTTACAACGATATAGCCTCTTTTTGATTCAATGGGTTGAAATCGCATAGAATATGAATTGAATGATTCTATACAGCCTGCGATATGCTGGGTTTTTGCACCTATCGAATAAGCTATGGAAGCTGCAGCGAGCACATTGTAAAGGTTGTGTATCCCAAGAAGGCTTGTCTTGGTTTTTACGGTATCGGAAGAAAGTTTTAGATTTATGTTGTAACCCTTCCATCCCAAGTCTTCTACTATTGCAAGATTGAAGTCTGCATTGTGGATAATGCCGAACGAACTTACCACATGCCTTGGAAAACCCTTTAAGAAGGGCAGAAGCCTTGCATCGTCTACATTTATAAATATTGTGCCGTTTTCTTGTGTTCCCCTGAATAGGTCGAGTTTTTCCTCGAGGACGCTGTCGAGGTCTAAAAGGCCTTCAAGATGGGAAGGGTTTATATTCGTTATCATAGATATGTCAGGTGTTGTCATCTCTGCCAACGTCTTGATTTCTCCCATGCTGTTTGTACCGAGTTCGAAAATACAAAAATCGGGTGTCCCGTCAATTGAGAGTATGCTTTTTGATACGCCTATGATGTTGTTATAATTTTTTTCATTGAAATGAATGTTGAAGATATCTTTTGTAAGGTGAACGAGTATCTCCTTAGTAGTTGTTTTTCCATTGCTGCCCGTAATCGCTATATATCTGGCGTTTGTCTGTTTTCTTTTATACTTCGCAAGTTCAATAAGCGCTTTGAGTGTGTTTTCGACGAGTATTATCGTACCTTTTGCGTCTTTTGCAATGTCTTCACGCCCCTTTTCGCAGAGGCTTCCGCCCTTTGACATATTGTAAGCCGAAGGGATAAATGCGTGGCCATCAAAGTTGATGCCGGAAAGAGGGATAAAGAGCTCCCCCTCCTGGATGCTCCTTGAATCCGTTGAGATACCGGTAAAAGATTCCCTTTCTACCTTAAACGGTATACCTTTTAATATCTTTACAAGCTGTTCAATCTGCCACATCTATGAATTCCTCTAATACCTCTTTGTCACTAAAATGAAAGACCTCTTGCCCTATAATCTGGTAATCCTCGTGTCCTTTGCCCGCAACAAGAAGGACATCGTTTTCCCTCGATATTCTTAGCCCTTCAAATATCGCTTCCTTCCTGTTTTCAACGATTTTATAATGTTTTCCCTCAAAGCCGTTTATGATTTCGCTTATAATCTCAGAAGGTACCTCGCTTCTTGGATTGTCTGATGTTATTATGGAGAAATCGGCGAGCCTTGAGGCGATATTACCCATAATTGGTCTTTTTGCCTTATCTCTATCGCCTCCGCAACCGAATACAACGATAAGCCTTCCAGTTTTTAGACGATTCAACGTTTCGAGCACATTTTTCAGCGCATCAGGCGTATGTGCATAATCAACGAATGCGTTAATCCCTTTTTTACTTTTTACCCTTTCCGTCCTTCCGGGGACGCCTGAAAGGTTTTCGATACCCGAGATAATAAACTCTTTTGGTATTTTTGCAGTATAACCGAAAAGGCTTGCGGCAAGGACATTTGATGCATTGAATATGCCGATCAACGGGGTTCTGACTGAAAATATTTCACCCATGACCGAATATGTTAGTTGCAATCCGTTTATATCTTCGATGTAATCGGTGAGATAGGCATCTGTGTTTTTTGAAAGGCTGTAGTATAATGTTTTTACTGGTTCGTCAGGGATAAATTCAGTTAGAAAAGGTTCGTCCATATTTAGTATCGCGTACCTATTGCGTTTTAGGCTATTTTGGAGGTAGTACTTGAAAAATAGTCTTTTTGCTTCCCTGTAATGTTCAAAACTTTTATGATAATCAAGGTGGTCATGTGTAATATTTGTCAGGATTGCCGTATCGAAGTGTATATCCTCCACCCTTTTCTGGTCTAGTGCATGCGAGGATACCTCCATTACAACATACTCAGTTTTTGCTGAAAGCATGTCGCTGAGAAGCCCCTGTAGTTCCTCTGCCCCCGGCGTTGTGTTTTCCGCCTTGAGCGTATGTCCACCGTATTTGTATGATATTGTGCCTATTAGACCCGTATTTTTGCCCGAAGATTTTAATATCGATTCGATCAGATAGCTTGTCGTCGTCTTTCCGTTTGTTCCGGTAATGCCTATGACGGAAAGCCTTTTTGAGGGTGAACGGTAAAATCTCGAAGCTACCTTTCCGAGCATCTCTTTTGTATCTTTCACGATTATCGAGCATTGCATGTTAACAGGTATATCTGAATCAGTTACAATTGCGACAGCGCCTCTGGCAACAGCATCATTTACGTATTTTCCGCTTTTATCTGTAGAGAAAAACATGAAGCCTTCTCTTACCCTTCTCGAGTCTTTTGTGATGCCTTTGACCTCAATGTTTGTACTGCCTTTGACCTCAATGACAGGCAGCCCATCGATCAATTCGAGCAAATTCATCTATTTGTCCTTCCATATATGACACAATCCGCTTCACCGCGCATCCTCTCGAACGGTTTTGGGGATTGTTCGACCACACTGCCGTTTCCTATAATCTTTATCCTTGAGGTATGCACGATAAGCTTCTCGAGCGCCTGTCTTGTAGGCAGATTAACGAGGTTTGGCATTACCCATTCCTGTTCATGTTTTGCGAGTCGATGTTTTGGTTCTGTCTTCATATAAATAAATGAATATGTGCCGTTCATCTTTGTAATGCTCATGCCTCCTAAGGCATACGGAAAAAGCATATCGCAGTCCTCGCTCACGTTATTTTTGTATATGGCAAGCAGTTTGTTTTTATCAACAGAATAACCTTTACCTAATGCCATGTCCTCATCCGAGAGCCTTTCCTTGAAAACGATGCCCTCTTTCTTGAAAAACCCAAGGATATTTTTTGTGCCTATGGATTTTGAGAGGTTTCGTATGCCCTCTTCATCCTTTTCTTTCAAAATGTCGAGGGGGTGTTTCCATGCAATATTGCCTTTACTATCCCTTCCTGCAGGAACCAGCCCGTCTTTTTCGATGAACCTTGACTTTATGGCGAAGCAGACCAGCGGAACGGATATAAAAAGAGATGGCTCTGTTTGGTCTGCATCATCCTTTACTTTAGGCTCCGATATCCTTTTGGTTTCATGAGGTTCTGCCACAATCGTTTTTATAGGGGTAGCATCTTCAACCTCAATAGATTTTTGTGTTGTTTCCTGGCCTGCTATACTCAAGTTGTTTGACAGCGGATTGTGTCCACCGGAGACTCTTTTAAAGGAAAGTTTATCCGGAATCTTCACGGCAACCGATATATATAGCAAGCATATAGCAATACAAACAAAAAAGGCCCTCCTGTTAGCCTTTTTTTTCATCTCAATACAAGAACCTCTTCTTCGTTGGGTTTTTTCAGCCCAAGCCTTTCTTTTGTTTTAAACTCAAGATACCTCGCGCGCATTGCCACAGAAAGTTCCATCTTCAGGTTGTTGTTTGCTTCGATGACCTCACGCTCTTTCATGAGCCTATTTACAAGCTCGTCGTTTAAATTATTGTTGACACCCTTTACAAAAAACACCACAAGTATAGAGCTTATGAAAAACAAGACAATCAAAAAGACCGATAACACGCTTCTGTATGCTGTTTCTCTTTTTGCGTGAATGTAAAGCCTCTCCATATATTGCCCCCAGTCTTTATTCTTTCTCTGCTACTCTGAATTTTGCGCTTCTCGAGTTCGGATTTGCCCTTACCTCTTCCCTTCCGGCCTGAATCGGTTTTTTCGTTATAACCCTTAGCATGGAAGAACCGTTAAATGTGTTTTTCACTATCCTGTCTTCGAGTGAATGAAATGATATAACCCCGATTCTACCCTTTGGGGCGAGCATATCAACTGCATCTATCAAGCCTGTCGTTAGATTTTTTAGCTCGCTGTTTACCTCGATTCTTATTGCCTGGAACGCCTTTGTGGCAGGATGAATCCTCCCTGTTCTTCGTTTTACCTTCAGGATGATTTCGCTTAGGGCTTTTGCTGTTCTTATAGGATGTTTTTTCCTTTCGTCGACAATTGCCTTTGCGATTTTGTATGCCTTATATTCCTCACCGTAGTCTTCCATAATGCCCTTCAGGTCTTCATAGCTATAATTGTTAACAACATCATATGCGGTCAGTGATTCCCTGTTGTCCATACGCATATCAAGAAATGCATCGTCATTGAAACTAAACCCTCTTCCACCTGTAATCTGATATGTGGAGAGACCAAGGTCAAATAGCACGCAATCTATAGAAGAAACACCTATCGAAGACAATATCATTTTCAAATCTCTAAAGTTCCCCCTGATAAGCATTACCCTGTCTTCAAATGGAGCCAACTTTTCCGCTGCAAGCTCGAGTGCCTTTTCATCAGCGTCAAGGGCGATAAGTCTCAGGTTTTTATGCCTATCTAATATAAAGCTTGAATGCCCAGCGCCACCTACTGTTGCATCGACAAAAATCTCGGTTTTTTCAGATACAAGATTATTCGATACTTCTTCAAGAAGAACAGGTACATGACCCATTATAGGCCTAATTCTGATACAATGTCCGCGACCTGATCAGGATCTGAAATTGCCTTTTTAACCAATTCTTCCCATTGTTCCTGTGCCCATATTTCAATCTTTGTGCCCATACCAACTATGACCACATTCTTTTTAATGTTTGCGGCGATTTTCAGGGATTGAGGTATGAGAATTCTTCCGAGTTTGTCTATCTGGCATTCTGTAATGCCCGAATAAAAATATCTTAAGAACGCCCTTGCCTCCTTTTTGATTGAACCATATCCGGAGGTTCTTTCCAGAATATTGATCCATTCCTGATAGGGATAGCCCACAATACAGCCATCGAGGTTTGTAAGCATTAGTCTCATATCGTAATTTGTGGATAGCACCTCTCTGAATTTGGAAGGAATGCTGACCCTGCTTTTGTCGTCTATGGCGTATTCATATCTGCCGGCAAACATTTATCCCACCTTATAACACTCTTTACCACTTTAGACATTTATACTTGTAAGTGTA
>ENA-UOYA01000445-UOYA01000445.1-activated-sludge-metagenome-genome-assembly--contig:-NODE-445-length-54479-cov-33.606258_pt1 | contig 54479 bp, 43 predicted proteins | sample MGYA00238163_ERZ764804 | MGnify/ENA primary metagenome ERZ764804 (study PRJEB28919, sample SAMN05720223) | activated sludge metagenome | isolation source: Anaerobic digester | place: Hong Kong...
GTGCACTGTGTGTTTATGGAATCCATAGGGATTGGAGCAAACCCCAGCGAATTAACAAGAAGATGCCAGTGAAGGTGGATAGTGTCAACAGGGTGTAGTAGATGCGTCTGAGGGTAGACCAGGCGCTGTGCTTCCAGGCAGAAAATGTGACCCATGCCATGGCGATGCTCATCAGGATGATGGTGATGGCAATGATGGAAATGGGGGTAAAGAGGGTCGGTAGACCGAAGAACAGCAGCATATTTTCTTCTAAGGCAAGTTTGCCGATGCCATATAGAAGCAAGCCGGTTAGTACAATGTTCCAAAAACTGATCGCAAGTGGCAGCCAGGGTGCAAGGGCATGGATGGTTTGGGTAGCTGTTGAGGTGTCGCGAAAACGGCTTTTGCCAAATAGCCGGGCAGCTGGCCAGACAATGACGATTGTCAACAGGAGCAAGATGTGCAAACCGTAGATGATCAGGCTGGCAATGATTTGACGATCTTTCATCATGACGATGCCGGAAAGGCTGGGGATCGGCAAAAATTTGCTGCGGGTCAGAAAGTCGGGGGTGTTGTTGGCAGGACAGACTTGAGGAGGTGCCGTGTTAGGGTCAGCAAGGAAGGCGATCATCAGATCCTCAGCGCAGGGCTGTGAGAGGAACGAGCCATGGCTGCCGAGGGGTAAGGTGTAGACATAGCTGTTGGAAAGATGTTGGGCAACTTGTTCGCCAAAGGCGGGGGGAGTGATGGGATCAAATTCGCCGTTGATGATGAGGGTTGGAATGTCGCTAACGATGGGGGCGTCGGCCTGACTGTCAAAGCGTTCGCCATGCCATAGTTGACAGACTTGTTGAATTTGTTGCAGGTCTTTTTCGGCGTCTTTGGCCAAATAGGGGTAGACATTGGCTGTGTTGGCGTCTTGGGGCGAAAAGTCGGCATCTTCAGCGCACAAGACGGAGTAATACATGCCGTAGCTCATCGAGCGGTCAAATGTCAAAACGCTTAACAGATAGGCAATGGCGCTGTATTCGCCACGTTGTGCATCTTGAATCATGCGGGGGATGAAGGGGATGAATTCACTGCTATAAAGAGCCATGAACAGGGTGTAGAAAAATCCATCGCCATCCAGCAAGGCGCGGTAGCTTTGGTTCGTTTCAGGGTCAGTGATGCGAATATGAATGGGGTGTTGGTTGAGCTGTTCGATGGTGTCAAACAGGGTTTGTTCTAAGTTGGGGTAGGCGGCTGCGCATTCTGGGCTGGCCTGACATGTGGCAAACAGGGTGCGCAGGCTGCGATCTTGGGTTTGGGGGACTTCGGTGACAAAATTGACACTGGTGGGGACAACCGAATCGATGATGACGCTGCGCAAGATATCGGGGTGCAGGCGCATGGTGTGTTGGGCCAAGAGTGTGCCATACGATACGCCATACAGGTTGATTTTTTCATAGCCGAGTGCCATGCGAATGTCGTTGATGTCGTGGGCGTTTTCGTAGCTGTTGTAGGCGGCAAGGTCTATGCCGGCATTTGTCAGACGGTCGCGGCAGGCTTGCAGAGCTTTTAGGCTGCGTTGGAGAACTTCTTCGTCGGGCAGGTCTACATCAAGCAGGCTGATGCTGAGCTCGAGCATTTCATCACAGACCAGGTTGGGTTGGGAATAGAGTGTGCCGCGTTGATCAAACAGAACGATGTCGCGACTGTTTGTGTCGCTGTTCATGATGTTGGGTTGGCGGTACAAAAATATTGAGGCGTAGGTATCAATTGTCGAACCGCCGGGGCCGCCCTGAGCAATGAAGAGGGGATCGGGTGCTCTGGTGATGGGGGCGTTCTTATGAATGACAACGACGGCTAGTTGAATGGTCTTGCCTTCGGGCGCGTCATGCCGTTCGGGGACGGTTACGTAGCCGCAGATAACGTCGTGGGAGGGCGGAATTTGAGCGGCTTCGATCTTGAAGGTGGCACAGTCTGTGCGTTGGAAGGTGGGGGTGAAATCGGCTGCCTGGACGGGCGGTTGTGGCAAGGCGGAGAACAATAGCGAGAGGAACAACAAGAGCAAGCTAAATTTGTAAAGTGGGTGATGGGTCATTTGTGAATCTCCAATCCGTTGCGGCGTAATTTGCTGAAGCCAGCTTGGGTGATTTTGAGACAGCCGAGCAGGTCAAGGTAGCTAAGGTGGTCAAGCCTTCGCAAGGGCTTGATGGCGCCATCGGTTAGACGGTTGCAATAGCTGAGGTTGAGTCGTTGTAGATGAGAAAGATTTGCCAGCGCTTCAATGGCGGTGTTGTGAATGGAGCAGGAACTGAGGTTCAGTTCAGTGAGCTGTGTGAGTTTTTTGAGATGTTGGATGCCCTCATCGGTGACGTTGCGGTTTTCGGCCAGGTCGAGCATGCGCAGTGGCGGTAGATTGCTCAGCTCGTCTATGAGCGCGGCAAGCTCGGCGTCTTCAATTGATTTGATTTTTACGCCGACTTCCATGTCATTGGGAATGTGAAAGTAGCCTGGACCAAGTCCAAAGACTTGCCAATCGGTTTGACCGATGGGGCGGACAAGCAGGGTCAACGGGAATTGAGTTGAAAAGTGTATGGTGTCTGTCATGAAATCATCCGTTTCTATGGTATCACGGCAACTTTGGCTGGTCAAGTGTGCGGTAGAAAGCGCTTTGTGCAAGAAGATTGGGGTGACCAAATTGCCTTGAGAGCCAATGGGGGTATAATAGCGCGTTGCTGTAATCAAGAGCAAAATTTATTCATGAGAGATGGTAGATTTGATGGATGATGCAATTTCGCACTATCAACCTGTGCGGCTTGAACGTAAACGTCAGAAGGCTGGGGTTGGTTGTTTGGGGTGGTTGATTGGATTGTTGGTGGTGGTGCTGGGGGTGTATTTTTTGGCGCCATTTCGGCTGCGGATGGTGGTGTTGGGCATTGACCGTGCCCCTGAGGGGACGGCGATGGGGCGCAGTGATACGATTTTGTTGACACAGTTTGAGCCGCTGCCTGGGCGTGTGAAGATGCTTTCGATCCCGCGCGATTTGTGGATTGAGATTCCGGGGGTGGGGGAGAATCGCATTAATGCGGTGCATTTCTTCGCTGAAATCGCTGAGCCGGGCAGTGGCCCGGATGCGTTGCGGGCGGTGTTGCGCGAGCAGTTTGGGGTGGATGTGCCGTTCTATGTGCGGCTGCAATTGGAGCAGTTTCCGGCGGTGGTGGATGCCCTGGGCGGGATTACGATTCAATTGGATGAGCCGATGTCGGGTTATGAGGCGGGCGTGCATACGCTGAATGGTGAACAGGCTTTGGCGTTTGTGCGCGATCGCAAAGGCAGCGATGACTTTGCCCGGATGGGACGGGCACAGATTTTTTTGAAAGCAGTGGTGCGGCAGATGGCAAAACCGGCGACCTGGTTGCGCCTGCCGAAGGCTTTGGCAGTTGCCGGGCGGGCTGTGGATACAAATGTGCCGGCCTGGTTATGGCCGCGCTTGGGGCTGACTTTGCTGCGCGCCGGCCCGGAGGGAATTGAGAGCCGTAGCCTGACGCGCGAGATGGCTGTGCCGGCAGTCACCGCCGGCGGTGCCAATGTGTTGTTGCCGCAATGGGAGCTGATTTTGCCGTTGGTGCAGGAGATGTTTGGCGGTCACCGGTAAATTTTGCTTTTGCGGCGCACATCCTTTATAATCAGGGCATGTTTTTACCAACAACGATGGATGAAGTGCGTGCCCTCGGTTGGGATGCACTGGATGTGATTTTGGTGACGGGCGATAGCTATGTGGATAGCCCGTTCATTGGCGCGGCATTGATTGGCAAATTGCTGCTAAGAGCTGGTTTTCGGGTTGGGATCATTGCTCAGCCGGAAGTGCAGGATGTGCAGCGTTTGGGAGAGCCACGCCTGTTTTGGGGGGTGACAGCGGGTAGCGTGGATTCGATGGTGGCGAATTATACGGCTAGTGGGCGCAAACGCAAGCATGATGATTACACACCCGGCGGCGAGAATGTGCGCAGACCTGACCGGGCAAGCATTGTCTACACCAACTTCATTCGGCGTCATTATAAGAATACCCGGCCGATTGTGTTGGGTGGGATTGAGGCTAGCCTGCGCCGTGTGGCGCACTATGATTTTTGGTCGAATAGTTTGCGCCGCTCCTTATTGTTTGATGCGAAGGCAGATTATTTGTTGTATGGCATGGCCGATTTGTCGGTTGTGGAGCTTGCGCAGCGTTTGCGAGATGGGGCTGAGGTGGAAAATTTGCCCGGCTTGTGCTACATCACCCGTCAGCCGCCGCAAGCGTATGTGCACTTGCCGGCTTATGAGGCTGTGGTGGCGGATAAAGCGGCATTCATTGAGATGTTCCACATCTTTTACCGCAACAATGATCCATTGACCGCGCATGGTTTGGTGCAACAGCATGGCGATCGTTGGTTGGTACAAAACCCGCCGTATCGTTATCCGACGCAGGCTGAACTGGATGAGATTTATGGCCTGGAGTTTGAGCGTGCCCAACATCCCTATTATGAGCGCATTGGCCCGGTCAAAGCACTCGAGACGATTCGGTTTTCGATTAGCACACATCGGGGTTGTTATGGTGAATGCAATTTTTGCGCCATTGCTGTGCATGAAGGGCGCACGGTGCGTTGGCGGAGTGCTGATTCGGTGTTGCGCGAAGCGCGGCAGATTGTACAACGCAGTGATTTTAAGGGGTATTTGTTGGATGTGGGCGGGCCAACGGCGAATATGTATGGCTATGAATGTGCCAAGAAGTTGAAGCGCGGCGCTTGTGAGCATCGGCGTTGCCTGTTCCCAGAGATCTGCCCGCAGATGCAGCCGGATCACCGTCCGCAGATGGATCTGCTGGAGGCACTGCGCAAGATTCCGGGGGTGAAGAAGGTGTTTGTCGCTTCCGGGGTGCGCTATGATCTTGTGCTGAATGATCAACAGCATGGACAGCGTTATTTGGAAACGTTGGTTGCACATCATGTATCTGGGCAGTTGAAGGTTGCGCCAGAACATAGTGAGCCGCACGTGTTGCGTCGAATGGGCAAGCCGGGGGTTGAATCTTTGCTCAAGTTCAAACAGCGTTTTGATGCCTTGAATCAGACGGTGCGCAAACAACAGTATTTGACCTATTATTTGATTGCGGCCTATCCGGGTTGTTCGGAGGCTGATATGCGCCGCATGAAGCGCTTTGTGAGTGAAAAATTGCATGTTTCGCCAGAGCAGGTGCAGATTTTTACGCCAACGCCTTCAACGTATGCTAGTTTGATGTATTACACTGAGCGTGATCCTTGGACAGGCGAGACACTGTTTGTTGAAAAGACGACAGCAGGACGCGAGCGGCAAAAACGAATTGTTGTGGAGGGGGGCTGAGGTGCAAGCATTTGCTGTTTGTGCGCCTGGTTTGGAGGGGGTGTTGGCAGCTGAGTTGCAACAGCTGGGCTTGGATGAGGGTCGCGTATTGCAGATGCCGGGGGTGGATGAGGAGACTGGTGGGGTATCGTTTGCAGCGGAGATGCAGCAGCTTTACGCTTCCAATTTGCACCTGCGCACGGCCAGCCGGGTTTTGGTGCATTTGGGTGATTTTTATGCCGCGGCTTTTTCAGAGTTGCGCAAAAAGGCATCACGTTTGGCCTGGGAGAATTTTTTGCAGCCTGGACAGGCAGTGGCATTGCGCGTGACTTGTCACAAATCGCGCTTATATCATTCCGATGCGGTTGCGGAACGGGTGGCCGGGGCGATTGGCGATCGGTTGGGCGTTGCCCCGTCGGTTGTGCGCTGGAATGATGCGCAGATGGAAGCGTTGCCGCAATTGATTGTCGTGCGGCTGGTTAACGATCACTGCTTCATTCGAGTGGATTCTTCTGGGGCATTGTTGCATCGGCGCGGCTATCGTCAAGCTGTGGCCAAGGCGCCCTTGCGCGAGACATTGGCGGCAGGAATGCTGCTGCTTTCTGGTTGGGATGGGCGTTCAGCATTGCTCGATCCATTTTGTGGGTCGGGGACGATTGCGATTGAGGCGGCGCTTTTGGCCTGTCGGATGGCGCCAGGCCGTGCCCGACGTTTTGCTTTCATGCAATGGCCGAATTTTGATGCGGCGGTATGGCAGCGTTTGCGATCTGAGGCGGAGGCGGCCCGGCAAGCTTGCTCAGCGGAGCTCGTGGCAGCGGATCGGGATGCTGGTGCGGTGGCGATGGCACAGGCAAATGCAGAACGAGCCGGGGTGGCTGAATGGATTCGTTTTGAGTGTCAGGCTGTTTCGGCTTCCTCATCTGCACAAACAAGAGGGTGGGTGGTCACCAATCCGCCGTATGGGGTGAGAGTCAGCAACGGCAAAGATTTGCGCAATCTATATGCGCAGTTTGGTCATGTGTTACGGGCCGGCTTTGTCAATTGGAAGGTGGCTGTTTTGTGTGGCGATCCGGCTTTATTGCGGGCAACAGGTTTGCGCTTTGAGAAACAATGGCGGCTGGTGAACGGTGGTTTGAATGTGATATATGCATTGGCAAACGTGGAGGGAACGCATGGAAATTGATCAACGGCGGATTGTGCTGACGGGGGCTTCTTCTGGTATTGGGCGCGAATTATTGCTGCGTTTGGGGCAACGTCCGACGCAGATTGTTGCAGCAGGGCGAAACGAGGCAGCTTTGCAGGCGGCCATTGCTGCTATTCCGGCACGGCGAGCAGATGTGCTGCCGTTTTTGGGAGATTTGAGCCGATCGGATGAGATGCTGGCGTTATTTGGCGCGGCTGAGCAACACATGGGCGGGGTGGATTTGTTTATTGCCAATGCGGGTGTTGGGCATTATGAAAGCATATTGCCGCCAAATTGGGAGCGGGTGGAACAAGTATTTCGATTAAATGTGGTTTCAACGATTTTTGCGCTGCAAAAAATGCAAGCAATGAATGTCGGTCGAGAGTTTAAACTGGTATGTGTGGCTTCTGCAATGGCTTATTGGGCGCTGCCTGGCTACGCGGTATATGCTGCAACCAAGGCTGCGTTAGAACGATTTGCTGAAGGAGCGCGCTTTGAGTTGGAGCGTCCGCAGCAGTTGATGATGGTGTATCCGATTGCGACAAAAACGGATTTCTTTGCGCGGGCTGGGGCGGAAGGGCAGATGCCGCTCTTTTCTCAATCCGCTGGGCAGGTGGCGGAGGCGATTTTGCGGGGAATTCGCTCCGAGGCGCGTGATGTGTATCCTTCACGATTGTTTGCGGTGGCGTTGTGGTTTGATCGCCGTTTGCCAATTGTGCGACGTATTTACCAGAAGTTGGAATTGCGCCGTTTTCAAAACCGCCGAAAAATGTGATAGAATAATAGAGAAGAGGAATTCTGCAATGAAGATGAGCAACCTGTAAATCAAACGTTTTGGGGTTAAACTCCGGTTTTGAGCGAAGCAAAGCTCTGCAACTGTGGGTGACTGCCCGCAGTTTTTTGTTTTTAAAAGGCAGGTTGTGATGTTGCAAGCAATACAAATTACAAAGAAGTATGGTGCTGAGACGGTGTTGGATCAGGTCAATTTGGTGATTCAACCGGGTGAACGTTGGGGCTTGGTGGGAGCCAATGGGTGTGGCAAGACGACTTTGCTGCGCATTTTGGTCGGTGAAGTTCTTCCTGATGGCGGCAATGTTGTGTTTCGTCCATCCAATGTACGGATTGGTTATTTGCCACAAGGGATGCGTTTTGCCGGAGAAGAGACCCTGGATGATTTTTTGACACGTATGGGGTGTAATCTTGAGCGGACGAGCGCAGCCCTGGCTGAGATCGCAGAACAAATGGCGTTCGGAGGGAAGGTGGAACAAGTCTATGATCAGTTGTTGGAGCAGCTTACCTGGGCGGCACAGGGCGCTTCTCGCGCTTCGGAGGTTTTAGCGGCGTTGGGACTGGACGCGTTGGATCGGAGTTTGCCTTGTGCGACGCTGAGCGGTGGTCAAAAGACGCGCTTGAGCCTTGCTGCTGTGCTGCTGAGCAGCCCACAATTGTTGCTGCTGGATGAACCAACCAATCATTTGGATATTGAAATGATTGAATGGCTGGAAAATTGGTTGGGTAATGCATCTCAAGCGGCATTAATTGTTTCGCATGATCGCGCTTTCTTGGACCGGGTGGTAGATGGCATCTTTGAATTGGATGGAAAGACGCATGAGCTGCGCGCCTATGTTGGAAATTATTCAACCTATCTCGAGGCGAAGATCGCTGAACGTGAAGAGCAAAGGCAGCGTTATCAGGATCAGCAACAAGAAATTGAGCGGTTGCGTGGTTCGATTGGTCGTGTGCGCGGGGCAGCAAATTTTCGCAAAGGGGGCAAAGCGGATAGTGGGGATAAGTTTGCAAAAGGATTTTTTGCCAATCGGTCTTTAGAGACGATGCGTCGGGCCCGCGCATTGGAGCGCCGCCTGGAGCGTTTGTTGCAAGAGGACGCGCTTGAAAAACCACACCCGGATTGGCAAATGCGGGTTGAATTTGCGGATGCACCGGTTAGCGGGCGAGATGTGTTGGTGTTGCAGGATCTGGCGGTTGGGTATGACGAGCGGCCCTTGTTGACCCATTTAAACGCGACGTTGCGTTTCGGTCAGCGTGTGGCACTCATTGGCCCAAATGGTTGTGGAAAAACGACTTTGTTGCGCACCATTGTTGGTCAGGTGCCGGCTTTGGAGGGGCAGTTTCGTTTGGGTAGCAAGGTGCAGTTGGGCTATATGGCCCAAGAACAGGAAGATTTGCCTATAGCTCATTCGGCGTTGACGGCTGTGTTGGAGTTGGGGCGGTTTTCAGAGACGGAAGCGCGATCGTTTTTGTCGAAGTTTTTGTTTAAGGGGGATGATGTGTTCACGCCGATTGGAAGCCTTTCTTATGGTGAGCGTTCTCGATTGCGATTGGCACTTTTGGCAGCAAGTGGTTGCAATTTGCTGCTTTTGGATGAGCCGATCAATCATCTTGATATTCCGGCGCGAACACGTTTTGAGCAGGCTTTGACCGGGTTTGAGGGTAGCATTCTTGCAGTTGTGCATGATCGTTATTTCATTGCCGGGTTTGCCACTGTGATCTGGGAAGTGAAGGAGGGACAATTGAGGGTGCAGAGTTTGAGCTAACATGGTATGATTGCAAAATGTTACTTCTGGGTATTCATTGCATCTGAATTAAAAACTTTGAACGAGGTGCTTGATGAGCAAAACAAAGAATTCGATCAGTAAAGGGAATTCCAAAAAGAATAAGGCTGAGAATCAGCAACGTAAATTGATGATTTGGTCAGGGATTGGGCTTGTGGTGATTGTGGCCATGATTGCGGGAATTGCCTTGACGGCCGCGCCGCAACGAGTTGCTACCGAAACGCCCATGGCTGCGACGCAATGGCTTGCTACGGAAACGCCTATGTCCGCCCCCACACAGATGGCATCAACAGCATTACCGGCAGAGGTTTCGGTTGCTGAGGCTCGCCAAATGCAGCAAGAAGGGGCGTTTGTACTGGATGTGAGACAGCCGGATGAGTGGGCGGCAGGGCATATTGAGGGGGCAACGCTCATTCCGCTGGGCGAGTTGTCGGGACGTTTGGCTGAGGTGCCACAGGATCGGCCGGTGGTTGTGGTGTGCCGTTCAGGCAATCGCAGTGCGCAGGGGCGAGATTTGTTGTTGTCTGCTGGCTATGGTCAGGTGACAAGCATGGCAGGTGGTATGAAGGATTGGGTGGCAAACGGGTTTGCAGTGGTCACCGGGCCTTAATCAGCTCCAGATGGATTGAACATCTTGTTGCCAGAAGATAAGGGCATCGCGCACAAACGATTGTGTACCGACGGCTAAGATGGTGCCCGGTGTGCCAGCCATCGCGACAGCTTGGGGCAGAGCCATATGGACGTTTGGAATGGAAAGTGCGTCAGCAGAGAGCTGCCGCGCTTTTTCATAGACGGCATTGGTGAAGACCAGGTTTTGGTTGGTGGTTGTGGTAAGGATTGTAGCGTTGGCGATAGGCATGAGCACTTCAAGAAAGCCGCTGAAGTCTTTATCTTCGGGCAGGGCGGTGATGAGAATGACTGGGGGGCGTAGATAGGGGCGGACACTGTCAAGAAAGGCGGTGGCAGAGGGGCGATTGATGGCGCCATCAATGAAGACAAGCGGGGCATCACAAACTTTGTCGCAGCGTCCGGCGAAATGCAGGCTGGGTGTGCGGCTGCCAATCGCAGCAGCTTGGGCAGGGGTGGGGTTGATCAGGGCAAAGACGGCGGCAAGGGCGACAGCGGCATTGAGGCCAAGATAGTGGGCGGGGTTGTGAAGGGAAATGTGCAGGTCGGTTGCCAATGGAGCAAGTAGGATGTGTACGTCTTGGTGGAAGGGTTTTGTGAATTTTTGCGTATAGCCAATTTGGTCGCCAACCATCCACAAACGGGCGTTTTGTTCTTGCACAGTTTGTTGAATTTGAGCAGCAACTGATGGGATTTGTGGTGCGCTAATGACAGTCGTATTGGGCTGAATGATACCCGTTTTGTGCCAGGCAACGTTTTGGATGGTGGGGCCGAGTTTGTCAAGGTGCTCTTCCATGATGGGGGTCAGGCAGGAGACCTGATTTTGCAAGATGCTGACATCGTCAAAGCGTCCGCCGCGGCCTGCTTCAAGGACAAGCACATCTACGCCCTGACGGCGGAATTGATTCAGCGCAGCTGCCAATAGAATGCCGGTGGGGCTAAGGTAGCCGTGTTCCAGAGTGGCATCTACACTGTGGACGATGGTTTCCAGTTCCATGATGCGGGCGATGAAGTCGCTTTCGGGGATGGCTGCGCCGTTGATGCGAATGCGCTCACGAAATTCGACGAGGTGCGGGCTTGTGACCAGGCCAACCCGATAGCCCATTTCTTCCAAAAAGGCGCTGCAAAGTAGTGAGGTGGAGCCTTTGCCTTTGCTGCCGGTGATGGTGATGGTCGGAATGCCGTTGAGTGGAATGCCCGCCAATTCAAAGACGCGGCGGATGCCGGTTAGATCGCGCAGGTCGGAATCATAACCATGGAGCTGCTCTTTGACGCGATAATAGGAATCGAAAACAACTTTGAGACTATCGTTGAGGGTAAACATATCAGGTAACAGCCAAAGCAACAACTCGATCGGCGCGCAAGCTCATGCAATTGACGCCCTGTACAACTCCTTCTTTGATGGGAATTTCGGCAGCGGCAAAGCGAATGATCTTGCTGAGGTGCGAGATAAGGAAGATGTCTGAATCGGGGGTGACAAGCGCAGCACCGATGACTTCGTTGCTATTCATGATGTTTTTGCCACCGCCGCCGGCACTTTTGTTGGCAGTGAAGCTGTTCATTCGTCGGATGGTGCCGCGTCCGTTGGCATCTGCCAGAAAGACCAGGCTATCATCATCAACGCCGACAATGCTGACGATCGGGTCATCTGCTTCGCTGCGCATACCTGGCCCGCCTTGAACGGGGATGAGCTTTTGTGCGAAACGGATGGCGCGACCGTGTTGGCTGACAATAAGCACATCGCTGGTATCGGTGGTGTGACAAACAGCGGCGAGAGGCCCGTATTTGTGGGCATCGTACATGGCTGTGCCTGGGCGCATATATTCGCCGAAGACGTGATGGCGCAAATAACGCACGAAGCCATTGCAGCTGACAAGCAGATAAGCGCCTGCTGCAACAGCAGGCAAGGCAGCAATAATGGTTTCTTCCGGGTTGAGGGTGAGCTTTTCGCTGAGCTGCTGCCCGCGACTGCGCACTGGGCCAGAAAGGATGGACGCAGCGGGTATGCGAAAGGTGCGAGCCTGGCTGGTGAAGATGAGCAGGTGCTGATTTTCTTCGGCCAGGGCAAGCAGGGCTGGTGCAGTGTCGTTAGGCGCATCAAGATCAAAGATGCCCATGCCGCCGCGTCGTTGTCGTTGATAAAGGTGCCGCGCGGTGCGTTTGCCAATGCCATTTTCAGTGATTGTGAAGAGATGGATGGAGGTTGGCTTTTCGTCAGGGACGAGGGGAGGTAGTTCCATTTCTTCTTCTGATTCGGCGGGGGGAGCGGGATGACGTTGACGACGTTCTTCGAGTTGACTTTCCAGGTATTCGATGTAGGCGCGCACATCTGGAGCAAGATCGTTCAAATTGGGACGAGAAACTGGGGACATGATTTCTTTCCTTGCACAAGATAGGGCGTTATTGTAGCATATTTTAAGGGCAAGATTGAAAAATCGTTTGGATGGATGTGCCAAGGTCTTTAACCAAACGCCATCGAAGTTGTTCATCGTTGCGCACACGCCCTGAAATTTCAATTTGAATGCTTGCCTGGTTTGGAGAACGGGATGACAGATTGTGCCTTGAAATGATGCTATCGGGGCGTGCGGAGAATTGCGTTTCGGGTTGTCCAGGCAAGGGGCTGATGCGCCAGCCGCTAGAAAGCAGTGTGCTTTGTAGAATGTACAGGTAGCTTGTGGGGCAGGTCTTTCCGCGCCGTGTGCCGATGAACAAATCGTGGGTTTCGGTGCGGCATCCGTGCAAGTCAAGCAGTAGGGCGGGGCGTTCAACAGGTTGCGCTTTGATCCAATTGTGGATGCAGTCTTCATGGGCGGTGAAGAGTGGGGCAGCACGAGGATCGTCATAGGCTGATTCGCCGCGTAGCGGGGTGGGGCTGCGACCAAAGTCGAGCCGCGAGCGGTGCACCAGGGCAATGAGCATGGCCGGGCGCTTTCTTTGTTGGCTGGCAACTGTTTGTGCCAGAGCCTGTGCTGTCTCAATAATGTTTTGCTCTTCAAGCTTTAGGCCGTTTTTGCGTTCGTTCAGCTCGGGGTAGTGGGATTCATCAAGATGTACACCGTGCGGAACGGTGATGAGCAGGGGAAGTTCGCCGGGGGTGAAGGCGAAAGCAGGGTTGGTGAGTAAGGGATATTGTTCATTCATTGGCACAATTGTTGGGCGTTTCGCGGTATAAATTTACGAATTCTGCCTGATAAAAAAGAAGTGTAATTTGAGTATGACATAGTTCGTTGGCAAGGGGGTAGAAATAGCCTTAAAGTTTTTGGCTAAACCTGTTACAATGCGGTATCTTTGCACGGAGGATGTGACAGGGATGGCTGATTTGACCTGTGAGTTATTGGGGCATCGTTTGAAGAATCCCGTGGTGCTGGCTTCGGGTATTTTGGGCACAAGTGCGACATTGCTGCGCCGGGCAGTGGATGCTGGCGCAGGAGCGGTAACAGCCAAAAGTTGCGGACCCACACCGCGGGCTGGGCATCCGAACCCTGTGACGGTGGACTGGGGGCACGGTGTGCTCAATGCAATTGGGCTGAGCAACCCCGGTGCTGCGGAAGAGGTACATTTGTTGGCCGAGGCGCGCCATTTGTTGGATGAGGTGGGGGCGGTGTTGATTGCAAGTGTGTTCGCGGGAACGCCGGATGAGTTTGCGGAGGTGGCAGCGATTGTGGCGACGGCGCGTCCGCATATCCTTGAAGTGAACATTTCCTGTCCGAATGTGCGTGATGAGTTTGGCACGCCTTTTGCGGCAAGTGGTGAGAGCGCTGCGTTGGTAACGCAGGCAGTGAGAAAAGCAGTGGATCTGCCGATTGCGGTCAAATTAGCACCGAATGTGCCTGATATTGGGCGAATTGCAGCGGCAGTGGTGGAGGCAGGAGCGGATGCAATTACGGCGATTAACACGATGCCGGGGATGATCATAGATGCCGAAGCTGCCCGTCCAGTGCTTTCGAACCGGGTGGGTGGCATTTCGGGGCCGGCGCTCAAGCCGATTGCGCTGCGCTGCGTGGCTGAGGTGCGTCGGGCTGTGAAGGTGCCAATTATTGGCACGGGGGGCGTGAACAATGGTCGTGATGCAGCAGAGATGCTTCTGGCTGGGGCAACGGCAGTGGGGGTTGGCACTGCGGTTTGGTATGGCGGTGTGTCTGCTTTGGGGCGGATAGCTGCTGAACTTGAGGGTTGGATGGATCGAGAAGGATATGCAACTTTGGATGCAATGCGAGGTTTGGCGCTGCGATGAACCATGAAAAGTTTTCTTTACCAGTTGAAGGGGCTGCAATGCATCGTGCTTTGCGGTTGACTGAGGTGCGGGTGGAGAATTATCGCACACGCAGCTTTGTTTTTGAAGATGGACTGGCTTGTCAGCCGGGGCAGTTTGTGATGGCCTGGTTGCCGGGGGTGGGGGAGAAGCCGTTTAGCATTGCGGCAAGCAATCCGTTGACGCTGATGGTGGTGGCGGTGGGGCCGGTCAGTGAGGCTTTTCATCAGTTGCAAGTTGGCCAACGGGTGTGGGTGCGCGGGCCATTGGGGCAGGGCTTTCGCTTGAAGGGACGGCGTGCCTTGCTTGCTGGCGGCGGCTATGGCGTTGCGCCGTTGTTGTTCCTGGCGCAACAGGCTCGGCAACAGGGCATGGACGTAGATGTATGTATTGGGGCGCGCACAGCTGCGGACGTGCTGCTGACTGAGGCGTTCGAACGTTTGGGGGTTGGGGTGCATGTGACAACAGAAGATGGTTCGCTTGGGCAAACCGGATTGGTGACAGCGGCAACGGGCAAGTTGATTGAGACGCTACGTCCCGATGCTTTGTATGCGTGTGGACCAGTACGTATGCTGGAGGCGTTGGAGAAGCAGGCGCGGCAGGCTGGGGTGGATTGTCAGCTTTCTTGGGAGGCGCACATGCGTTGTGGGATGGGGTTGTGCGGCAGTTGTGAGATGCCAGCTAGTGAGGGGCGTTTGCCGGGGTGGTTGGCCTGTTTGGATGGGCCTGTCTGGCGGAGTGACGAGAGCTGATTTTATGGGAAGAGGCGCCGGGCTTTGACTTCGGCGATGGCATCGGGACGATAGCGGTACAGTCGGGCGGGGCGGCCCTCGCCACCACTGCGTTGATGGGGCGTGGGTTCAATGATGCCTGCTTGCAGGATGCGACGGCGGAAGTTGCGTTTATCCAGCGTTTCGCCGAGAATGATTTCATATGTGCGTTGCAGTTCGCTAAGGCTGAAGGCTTCGGGCAATAGTTCAAAACCGACGGCGCTATATTCCAATTTGTAGCGCAGCCGACGCAGGGCATAATGCACAATGTCGGTATGATCGTGAACAAGCGGCGGCAGGTCGTTGACGGGGTGCCACTGTTGCTGAGCGGGGAGCTGATCAATGGCATCAGAAGCAAGCAAGGCAAAATAGGCCACCGAAACAAGCCGACCTGTTTGTGTGCGGCGCTGCAAGTCGCCATAGGTGTAAAGCTGTTCCAGGTAGGCTTGTGGCAGGCTGGTGTGCTCCTTCAAGCAAGCCAGGGCATTGTCTTCCAGTGTCAGGCCATCTTGTAAAAGGCGCCCTGGCAGGCGAGGGTAGCCTTGGCCTTGGCAGAGCAGTACCTGGAGTTGGCCTTGGTGGAGAGAAAAGATGATGACCAGGGTTTCAATATCAAGCATGGCAGTTTAGAAGAGAATGGAGGCCAGTTCGCTGCGGTATTGACGGGTGAGCGGTTCGTCTTCGCCCATCAATTCCAAAATGCCCAGTACGACAAGCCGTGCTCGGCCGCCATCGTAACGGCGGTCTTGGCGCAGGATGTCGAGCAATCCATCAAGGGCAGCGGCCAGGTTGCCGCGCTGGATGAGGGCGCGGGCGCGGTTGAAGGCGGCATCGAGGTCGCTTTGGCCAGTTTCAAGGCCGGCTTCGTGTTCAACCAAAGCTTCGGCCAGGGGCAACAGGCGCTCGGCTTGGGTATATTGTCGGCTTGGGGGAAAGTTGCGCAGCAGGCTATGTGCTTCCAGGCCTTTGTTTTGGAAGAGCAACGCGCGTGCTAGCCCAAGCATACATTCAGGGTTGTTGGGGCTTTGCTGTAAAATCTTGCGATACATTTGCTCGGCATTTGCCCATTGACGGAGTGAAAGGAGGCCGGCAGCGCGTTCAATGGCCAGACTGATGGGGCTGGGCGGGGTGATTTTGCTGAGGAATTCGCGAATGCGCGCTTCGGGCATGAGGCCAACGAATTCTGATACGACTTCGCCCTGGCTAAAGGCTTTTACGGTTGGCAAGGTGCGCACGGCGTAGCGTAGGGCTACATTCGGGTTTTGGTCTACGTTGAGGCGCGCCAGGCGAAAGCCACCATCACTTTCGATGGAGAGGGCTTCTAGTAGGGGACTCAACGTTTTACATGGGCGGCACCAGGGTGCCCAAAAGTCTACAACAACTGGGATGTTTTGTGAATAATTGACGACTTCATACTCAAATGAAGATTCGGTAACATCAATGATGTCCTTGGGCGCCATAAGTCATTCTCCATCGCCATCATCGTCAGCAATCAGGCCGGGCTGACGAACTTCGAGCACTTCGCCATGTATGTTGATAATGATACGCAGGCCCATCATGCCAAGGTAGGCACGCACATCTTCGGGAATGCCGGTTTGGAAGAGCGTTTCAATTTGTTGGTCGAGATGTTTGAGTTGATTGAGGATAATGGCACGCGTGAACAGATCGTCTTGTCCTAACATGCGGGCAGTTTGTTCGCTGACGATGTCTTCATGGCCTTCAATTTGTGCAGCCATTTCAGCCAATACCTGACGGTCTACCTCCTCGGCCAGAATGTGACGACGAAAGCCGGAGTCGTTGACGACGTAAAACATATCGTTGCCGACGTTGACAACTTCAACCGGGCGATCTTGTTCATCGAATACCAGACCAGAAAATAGAGCGTGTTGAGCCATTGATCATATTATATCAAGTTTCGAAGATTGAGGACAATTATGCAGCTGTCTCTTTTGATAAGAGGATTATTCGTGAATGTTGACCAAATCCCCAACGGACAGAAAATCAAAAACCCAGCCGGCATCTTCGGTGCGGAAATTGACACAGCCGTGACTCATGGGAACACCAAAATTGTTATGCCAATAGGTGCCATGCAAACCATATCCTTTGTAGAAATACATGACGTAGGGCACGTCAGGAAGGTAGTAGCCTGGTCCGGCCATGTCGGCGTAACGATATTTGACGTAGATGTGAAATTGGCCAATGACGGTTGGATATTGCCAGGTGCCAGTCGAGACGACGAAGGAGCGGATGAGCTGATCGCCTTCGTAGACGCTGGCAGTTTGCTCACTCAGATCAATATCAATCCAGCGACCGGAAAAGTCAGTGAGGGTTTCTGGTGTGGGGGTTTCGGTGGGCGTTGGCGTAGGGGTTTCGGTTGGCGTGTTGGTGACGGTTGGCGTGAGGGTTGGGGTTGGGCTAGGGGTAATGGTTGGCGTCTTGGTTGGGGTGGGGGTATGAGTGGGCTTACTGAGCAGATTTAGTGCGCGCGGGGCGCTGAAGTCTTGGGCCATGGCTTCGTTGATGGTGGGGCGGCTGACCCAAAAGAGCAAGGTGACGAACACAATGAGTAGCAAAGATGTGATTGGAATGATCCAGCGTGTTTGAGCAAGTTCTGTCAGAATGTTGTGTTTGGAGGGCTGGGGGAAGGTGGGGGTTGATGTGATTGTCGAGGGTACGATCGTCGGCTGCTGTGCAAGGGCCGTAACGGGTGTGCTTGCTAAGCGGCGTTCGGCCCATTGAATGGCCTGACGGGCACGCGGACTGTTGGGCGCAACGCGCAAGGCGCGCTGTGCGTAGGTTAGGCTGGCTTTTGGGGATGCAACCGCGGCAAGGATGAGCCATGGGTCTTCAAGATTGGGCGCGAGCCTGGCTGCTTGTGAGGCAAGTTGTCGCGCGGTTAGCTTGTCGCCATTGCGCACTGCAAGCATGGCTTGCTGAAGCAGGGGGCGAACAGCGGAATCGGAATTCATGGGGCAGTGGTTGGTTGGGCGGTAGGAGTCAAGCTTTCATTGCGCACATAGCATAAAATGCCGGCGACAACTCCATCGGCAATCAAGTCGGGGTTTTGAGTTAGCAGGGCGCGGTCTGTACCAGATCCAAGAAAGCCGGTTTCGATAATGGCGGCGGTTGTGTCAGTGTGAATTTCGTTGAAGGTGTGGTAATTGGTCATGTCGTTGGTGATTGTGCTGGGGTGGAATGGCAGTCCAGTGATGGCCTGATAGCGTTGCACCATACATTCGCGCAGACGGGTGGCTTTTTCAGGGTAGGCACTGGAAGCAGCAGCGGCGACTTTGAAGCCGGTGAATTCGGGGCCTAGCACATCACAAGTGTCGTTGTGAATTGAGATGAGAGCCAATGCCCGATAGCCTGAAAGGCGCGGGTCAAATTCTTGTAATAAGTCTACTTGATATCCTTGTTCGGTTAATTTTTGATGGACGCGACTGGCGATGCTGAGGTTGACCTGAACTTCGGTGAGCCCGTCTGGACAGGTGGCGCCGGAATCGCTGCCATAGTGTCCGGCAACGATTCCGATGCGCGGGGCGGGCAAAGGTGTTGGGCTGGGATAGGCCGGTAATGATTCGGCCTGCCAGGCACGAAAGAGCTGATCAATCATCTCGTTGGAAAAAACGTTGGATGGGGTGAGGAAGGTGAAGAGCGAGGCGATCAGGCAGCCTGTGCCAAGGATGGGAAGCAGCACGTTCCAAAGCTTCCAGTTGTGCGGCCGATTGGGTGGTGGAGCGGGGCGAGGTTCGGGATCTAGAAGAGTTGGTTCTTGTTCAGACATGCGTTTTTGCCGATTTGTATTGGGATGTGATAGCGGTGCTTGACTTATGCTATCAATCACAGTATAACCTAAATGGACAAAACATGGGATGTTTTCCATCATGCAAAATTGAACGGTAGAGGTCAGAATGGTCGAAGCGGATGATTTTTTGCGTAGGGTAATGCGGCACTGGACAACCGGAGTGGCTGTTGTGAGTAGCACCTGGCAGGGGCAACGACATGGATTGACAGCCAATTCGCTCAGCTCAGTGTCGGTAGAACCGCCATTGGTGACGGTGACGCTGGCAAATGCGGCGCGTACGCATGGGGTGGTCAAACAATCCGGTGTGTTTGGGGTAACGATTCTTTCGGCTGAACAGGAAGAAGTGGCGGCACGGTTTGCTGGGCGATTGGGGGAGTGGGAAGACCGTTTTTCTGGCTTGGAGGTGTTTCTGTTAGAGACGGGGTCGCCTTTGTTGGTGGGTGGATTGGCACATTTGGACTGTCGGGTCGTTTTTGAATACCCGATGCCTGGTTCAACGCTGTTTGTTGGCCGGGCGGTTGCTTTTCGGGTTGCAGAGAATGGACAGCCGTTGGTGTATCATCAGCGCGCGTATCATCGGGGGTGCCTATGAGCTATGAACGTTTGACGATAGACGAACGGGCATATTTGTTGCAGTTGGCGCGGCGTACAATTGAGTTGGGAATAGCCGGCAAACGTCTGCCAGCATTGGATGTGACACAGCTTAGCCCGGCGCTGGCCGAGTGGGGGGCTAGTTTTGTGACATTGACCAGGCAAGACGGGTCTTTGCGTGGCTGTATTGGGGCTTTGGAGGCGTATCAGCCATTGGCTGAAGACGTGCGTGAACATGCTCTGGCGGCGGCGCTGGAAGATTATCGGTTTGAGCCGGTGCGTCCGGCAGAGCTCCCCAGGTTGCGCATTGAAATTTCGCGTCTAACCCCGACGGCGCCGCTGATTTATGATGGCCCCGATGATTTGGTGCGCAAGTTACGCCCTGGAATTGATGGGGTGGTGCTCAGTGATGGGGTGCGTAGAGCGACATTCTTGCCACAGGTGTGGCAAAAGTTGCCGGATCCGGTGCAATTTTTGGGAAATTTGTGTAATAAAATGGGCGCTTCTGCTTCTTTGTGGCGAATTCAGCCACTGACAGTGTTGGTGTATCAGGTGGAGGAATTTGCTGAGGAGTAGTAAAAAACAGGCCTTTGCTACAACGCAAAGGCCTGTGGTTTGTTGAACTGAGCTGTGACCTAGAGCGCAGGCGGGAGATTGTCGTAAGGCGTGGGAGGAACGGCAGGCGTAGCTTTGTTAAGTGTGGCCTGTGCATAAGCCTGGCCATAGAGATGTCCCATCACTGCCATGGAATAAGCGGTTGTCAGCAAGGCGCCAATGCCGCAAGCGATGGAGCCAAGCGGGGCAATGATGGCGCTAGTGAGAAGCGTGCCAACGATGGCAAGCAGGAAGGCACCAAGGGCAGATTTGACGATGGCAAAAATTTCGCGCACCTTGAGGCCTGCACCAATGCTACCTTCGATTGCAATGCGAGTATAAATGGCTGGGGTCAAAAGGGTTAAGAAGATGCTATAGAGAACGACCAGAATGACGGTGCAGGCAGTCAGAATGCCAAGGATGGCCATAGATGTGTCTTCGTCAATGCCTGTTGCACTTGCAATGGCGGAGATGATGATGAGCGGCAAATAGATGACGAAGATGGGTAAGGCATAGATCAGGTAGGCAACGAATGCTTTAAAGCCATCGGACAGCTGTTTGCCAAAATCCAGATCTGGTAGAAGGGGCTGACGATCGCCCATGGCGACGCGACGACTGATTTCCATCAGCCAGCCGATCAAAACAAATGCCCCCAACAAAGGAATCAGGGCGACCAGGCCGATGATGAGGATTTTTTTGAACCAATCAGCGTCCTTGAAGACATATGAGAAAGACAGTCCGAAATCCATTAGACACTCCTTTTGAAAAAACGATTCAACGGTAACCGTTGTAACGAACTACAAATTCTATACGTTCTGTGCCTGAGAAAGTTGCGCTGAGCTTGGCTTAGCTTAAATGTGAATGTATTGATCCACGTTGACAACAAAGACGGTAGCGCGGTGTGCATTGGGTTCGGCGGGGCCAAGGTTGTTGCGAATGATGTCAAGCGCCAGGGGCGTTTGCTCGTCTTCCAGGCCAATGAGAAGGGTGGTGTTGCCGCGCCGCAAGAACCCACCTGTGGAAGCAACCTGGGTGACGCGTAGATCCGCCGCGGTAAGGGCGTGTGACACAGAGTCGGTATCAGCATCTCGTATGATGGCAATGATTAGTTTCATGGTTACATCTCCTCGTAGTGTTCAATTTCCAGGGCAAAAATTGTGGCACCGCCAATGGTAATGGGGGTGGGTGCGGGCAGGGGCAGGGGAGCGCTTTCGAGGGGAACGGCAATGTATTCAACACGCTGACGGCAGTTTTCATGGAGCACCTGAATAACGGTTTCGCGCTGGTCATCTGGCAGACCAATCAGCAAGGTGGCATTGCGACGGCCTAAAAATCCGCCAACGCTGGGCAGGCGAGTGATGGTATAGCCAATTTTTGATAGCGCATTTTGGGCATTTTCTGCATCTTGGGCCTGAACGACTGCAATGAGCAGACGATTGGATGAGGATGGGTCTTTGGTCATGGGCAAAACCTCCTAAAACGACGGAACAAGATGGTCTGGTTAGCGTGTTACTTTGTGCAGACCTGGAGCCGAGAGGGTGACGGGTTCTCGTCCGGGGAAGATCACTTCGCTTGAATTGTGGCGAAACGTGACTTTCGTTCCCTGATATTGTACCGTAATTGGGCGTAAAAAGGGACTGAAATTTTGCAAAATTACACAATCTGCTGAAATTTGTTGTAGGCCAAGCGTTTTGAGAAACAAGCCCAGTGGCGGGAGGGCGTTGAGGGTGTTGGGTTCGGCGCTGAGCATGGCTTCTTCGGCGGAGCATAACGGGGAGCGGAAGGTGAAAGTTTGCCGCAAGGCCGGAAGGCTGGCTTCAATCAGTCGAGAGCAAAGCTCAGCAGCGAGGTCGCGCAAGCCGTAGTTAAGCAATCCTTCGCCAATTAGGGCATTCCAAAGCGGTTGTGCACAGTTGCCTGAGGGTGCAGGGAGATTGGCAAGACCAAAGGGCTGCAAATAGCGGGGAATGAGTGTTTGTTGGATGAGAAGCTGGGCGCGCTCGGGTGTGGGAATGCCGGCCCACAGTGGCAGAAGTAAGCTGATATCCTCCTGAGTGTAATCAACGCTGCGCAGGAGGCCTTTATCTTGGGGCTGGAATTGCAGAATTTCAAGTTTGTTGATGGTGGTGAAGACATTGCGAGTGGTCACGCGGCCCAACCCTTGCAGCCAACTAAACTGGGTGGGGGTAATTTCTTCAATGATTTTGCCGTGTGGGGTGGTGCCATGAATGCGGACGATGACCATTTGTGTGGCGGTTGTGTTACTGAACAGCAATAACTGTAGGCGTCGCGGAAGTTCGAACTTGCGCTTTATTGAAAAACTGCCGGCCCCCTGGAATTCCAGCAGCTCTTCTCCTGCGGGTGCTGTATGCGTATCTCTATCTTGGTAGCGGTAGGTAGCTTTTGCTTCGTCCCAAGTTTGCTCGATAGCTTGTTGTAAATTGTGCATGGATTTCTTTAGCCAGAGCAAATCTTGTTCTCGATGCAATATGTGGGCCATTTCACTTAAACAGCGGCATTCTTGAAACAGCATGGCGCCCAGGCTGGGGCATTCGAGGGCCCAAATTTCGACGCCTTGGCCGGTGGGTGACCAACGGTCGTAAAGCGGAGCTTGCTCGAGGCCGGTTTGAACGGGATGATCCCATTCTGGAAAGCCGTTTTGGTCAAGGTCGTGCTCTTCAAACCAGTGATGGATAAAGCGTAATAGCGTTGGGTATATTTTTTCCAGCCAGGAGGGGCGTGGATCTGCTTGATGGATTTGCCAGGCTGTTGTGGCAAGCAGGGGCTGGGCAAGGTAGCGACTGCGTTGCCCAGCTAGACCGTGTTTCCAGTCTATGAAGCCGTTTTCCTGGGCGACGTGAATGAAATTCTCAATCAGGCCGCGCGCCAGTTCGGGAGCTGCGGGCAAGAGTAGTCCGCTGAGATACCATGTGTCTAATGCAGTTTGTCCATTCCAAAGGTGGTGATGATCACTGCCGTCGCCGCGAGCTGAAAAGCCATGTTCTGGCTGACGGGCGAGGACAAAAGATGGATGGGGGAGGTGTGCGTTGGCTGGCATGAGCAATCGGCGAGCGTTGATTTGGGTCAGAGCCAGCGCAGCGTCCCAATCGGGGTTGCCTGTCTCGATGGAGAGTTGTTGGCTGACGTTGACCATTTCAATGCGACTGATTTCAGCATCCCATAATCGAGCGGTTGTCAGGCGGGCGAGCTGAATCGAGTCTTCTAAGTCGGGCAAGATGCTGAGCGCCCAGGTAAATTGTTTTTGTTGACCGGGGTATAAATCGAAATCGTGGCGCAAACCGGGAAAGGGGCTGCTGCTGATTTGAGGTGTGCCTGTGAGGTAGAGGACGGGGGTTTGCCCGGCAAAACTGGCTGAGAGGATGGGATTGGCGCCATAGGTGCTTGCTTCAAAATTGTTTCCTTCGGAGAGGGGGGTTAGCAGGGCACAAAGCTCAATGCTGGGCGTTTCGTGCAAAATGCTGCTGTTGTATATGGTGACGCGTCCAGCAAGGATGTTGGATGCTGCTACCCAATATTCGAAGGTTAAGTCAATGCCGCTGAAGGGGGAACAGGTCAGAGATATGTACCCCGGGTGGATGCGGCGGATGTGTGGCGGGGTAGAAAATTCTAAGGGGTCGTTGAGAAAACTTTGGTCACGGCAAAAGCGTGGAAAAATGCGCAGGGTGCGCACTCGTAGGCCCGCAGTTGTTTCAATGGAAAGGGCCGGGGGAACGCCATTGCCTAGGGTGAGCTGCCAGATGATGTCATCGGTGTAATGGACCGGCGTCAGACGGGCATCTGAGGCGAGGGTTAGACAGAGTGGGTCGCCGAGGGTTAGGTTCCATGTTTTCACAGGTTTGATTGTACGAGTAGTTTGTTTAAAGGTCAAATCAAAAAACGGTTAAAACTGGTTTTTGCGTTGCGATTTGTTCAGGAACTTTCAAAATACGTTGTGCGTCTAATTCTGTGCTAGAATGATAGGGAATTTTCTATAGGTTATTAAAGCATGAGCGAGAATCCGAAAAATCCTACCCCTTCAGAAGAAACGCCAAAACCAGCGGATCGTTTACGCCGGTTGGTAGAATCGAGCGAAGAAGTTGAGCGTGCTGCAGAAGAGAGTACGCAAGCGTTACGTGCAAAACCGCCTGAGCCTGCGGCGGATGCAGAAAACCCGTTTTTGCGCTATCAGGCGCCGGCGCCAACGGGGAGTTGGGATGAGCCAGTAGAGGTGAATCGTCATCCAACCGGAACGCCTGAAGCAACTGGGGGTTGGTATGGCAGTTTGGATGCAACTCAGCCAGGCCCGGTGACCCCTGAAGCCGAGGAGGTTAATCCATTTGGACGCTATGATAGTGCTTTGACGGGGGTTTGGGCTGCGGATGAAGCTCCAAAACCAGCAGACGTGACGCAGGTCGCCGCGGCGCAACCGGTGTCGCCGTTTGTTGAGTTGCCACCAGTGTCTAATCAGCCGTTACCGCAACGCGTGGAAGAAGTGGATGTGAATGCAACGCGCGTGTCGCCTGCTGCCTATCGTCCGACGCGTCCGCAGCGTATGCCGCCGCAGCCTATTCCACTTCAGACGACGAGCTCATCGGTGCCGCAGCGTGTGGTTTCACCGCCACCGCCACAGGAGCCTGTTGCAGCACAGCAAACAAGGCGCGGGGGAGGCGCTCGACAGGCGTTGGGGTGTGTGATTCGCTCGCTGATTATTGGTTTGTTCCTGGCGGTTTTGGCGGCGGTGTTGGTGGTGACGATTGGTGTGTTGCAGTATTATCGTGTAGCCCGGTCGTTGCCAAGCGTGGATGATTTGCGCTCCCATGCATCTCAGTTTGAAACGACGCGTATTTTGGATCGTAACAATAACGTGATTTATGAAATTGTCGATCCCAATGCGGGGCGACGCACATCGGTACCTTTGAATAAGATTTCGCCCTATTTGGTAGCTGCAACGTTGGCAACCGAAGATAAGGAGTTCTTTAACCATCCAGGATTTGACCCGATAGCAATTGCGCGCGCCTTTTGGCAAAATTACACCAATGGAGAGGTGGTCTCAGGGGCTTCGACGATTACGCAGCAGCTTGCCCGTAATTTGTTACTATCTCCCGAAGAGCGTTATCAGCGTAGTTTTGAGCGCAAGACGCGCGAGATTGTTTTGGCAGCTGAAATCACGCGCAAGTATAGTAAAGAAGAAATCCTGGAGCTGTATTTGAACGAGGCCTATTATGGCAATATGGCGTATGGAATTGAGGCGGCAGCAGAAACGTATTTCAATACAACAGCTGATGCCCTAACGCCAGCTCAAGCAAGTTTTTTGGCCGGGTTGCCACAATCACCAGCGGTGTATGATATTTATACCAATCGTGATGCTGCCCTGGCACGTCAGCGCGATGTTTTGACGTTGATGTATCAGGCCAGTCAGGAGAAGGGCTGTATTGAGGTGGGGAGCGGGCGCGAGCCGGTGTGCGTCAATGCAGATTTTGTGACGCAGGCCATGGTGGAGATGCAAAATTATTCGTTTCAGCAAAATTATGGGCGTGTTCAATACCCGCATTGGGTGGATTATGTGCGCGCTGAGCTGGAGAGTCGGTTTGACCCACAGACCATTTACCGCAGTGGTTTTACGGTGTATACAACGCTGGATCCGGCATTGCAGCAGCAAGCTGAATGGTTGGTCAATCAGCAGGCAGCGGCACTTGCTGATCGAAATGTTAAGAATGGGGCATTGTTGGCGATTCGTCCGTCAACGGGTGAAATTTTGGCCATGGTTGGGTCACCTGACTATTACAACGACGCGATTGCTGGCCAAATTAACATGACAGTTCAGCCACGTCAGCCGGGTTCTTCGATCAAGCCGTTGACCTACGTGGCGGCTTTTGAGAAGGGATGGACGCCCGCATCGTTGATTTGGGACGTGCCGACGGATTTCCCGGCTTCGGGACAACCGAATGACCCGAATATTTATACGCCGGTTAATTATGATGGACGGTTTCATGGACCGGTGACGGTTCGGTCTGCGCTGGCGAATTCCTATAATATCCCAGCAGTACGGGCATTGCAGTTTGTGGGTATTTATGATGATCCAACAACGGCACAGCCGGATGGATTGATCAATTTTGCCCGACGGTTGGGGATTCAGTCACTCACTCGCTCTGATTATGGCTTGGCACTGACGCTGGGCGGCGGTGAGGTGACTTTGATGGAAATGACCAATGCTTATGCTACGTTTGCGAATGGCGGACGGCGGGTTGCTCCGGTGGCAATTACTCAAATTGTAGATTATCGCGGTAATGTGGTGTATCAATATCAACCGCCTGTCGGTGAGCAAGTGATGCGCGCTGAGCACGCTTATTTGATTAGTTCCATTCTTTCAGATAATGAGGCGCGCACGCCTATGTTTGGCAGCAATTCGGTGCTCCGACTGCCGTTTCAGGCAGCGGTGAAGACGGGGACGACCAACGATTTTCGTGATAATTGGACGATTGGGTATACGCCTGATCTGGCAGTGGGGGTGTGGTTTGGCAATGCAGATTACACGCCGATGGTGAATACGACCGGTCTGTCGGGGGCGGCACCGGTTTGGGCGCAATTCATGCAGTTTGCTGCGCCGTTGGTGTCGGGTGGCTCACCCTCGGCGTTTGTTCGACCCGCGGGGATTGTGGATCGGGTGATTTGTTCAATTTCAGGCACGGAGCCTTCGCCATGGTGCAGCTCGCAGCGCTCGGAGATTTTTGCTTTCGATCAGCTGCCGTTGCCGGCAGATCAGGACTTGTGGAAAAAAGTGCGGGTAGATACCTGGACGGGCTTAGCTGCTTCAGCTGCTTGCCCGGATTATGAAAAAGAACAATTTGTGCTGAACGTGACCGATCCAGCAGCGGTACGATGGATTCGTGAAACAGCGGAAGGGAAAGCCTGGGCGGAAAGCATAGGGTTTGATGAGCCATTTTTGTTCGCACCAGAACGAGCGTGTGCTGTGACGGATCCGCGCCCGCAAATTTTGTTTGCTGGTCTGACGGATGGGCAGACGATTACAACCGATTCTTTGGATATTTATGCGGTTGTGTACATTGCCAATGATTTCAAACGCTTCCGACTGGAATGGGGTCCAGGGGCGGACCCGGCTAGTTGGATTGCGCTGGTGGAGAATGTTCAGCAGGCGTATCAAAACCCGGAGTTGATTTATACCTGGAATATTTCCGGTTTGCCAGATGGGGTTGTGACGCTGCGGATTGTGTTGGAAAGTGATCGCGGCACGGAGGCGGAGCGGCGCATTCGGTTGAACCTGATGGTGCCGACTGCAACGATGACTTTAACGCCTTCACCAACACCAACAGCAACGATTACCTGGACACCAACTGTGACGCAGACCTTGCCGCCTTCAGCAACGCCGGTTCCGCCCGAGGCGACCCCTACGCCAAGCGAAACGCCAACTCCTTAGAAGATGGTCATTTGGGTGGGCGCTTGCCAGCGCGGTGGGTCGGCATCAAGCAGCTCATCCCACTGTGCTGGAGTCAGGCCGGGGCGTTCAGCAAGTTGACGCAAGTGTCGAAATTTGAGAAATTGCCAGCCTTGTGCTGAGCGGTGTAGATATGCGTCTCGATTTAGCTTGAAATGCAACAAGTTTGAACGTCCACCGGGGAGGACGATGACCTTGTGTTGCGCGGTAGCAGGAGGGGCGTAGACAAAGCGGCTGATGATGCTGGAAGCCGTGATATGGAAGGCGTAGCGGATGTGACCTTGATTGTCCAGCCAGAGAAGAGGTGTTTCTCCCTGACAGGTGTAACCTAGTTGTGTGGAGAGGCGGCAAAGCAATTTTTGGATGGTTTGAATATGGCTGCGGCGTAAATTGGGTGCTTCTTGGCTTTGTAGCCGCCAACGGACCGGTTCGCCAGGTGTGGGTTCAGCATATGAATCCAGAATGGCTTGGATGAGGTTAAGCGGAGGGGTGAGCAGGCCAGGAAAAATTCTAGCCAGGGCGAGTTGGATATCTGGCAAGGTTGCGTCGGGGGTTTTGACTAGAAAACGTACAAGCTCCATTTCAATCCGATCGGCAAGAGGGAGCGTGGTTAGGTTGGGCGCAGAGGCTGATTCCCAAGAGCTAATTTCAAGGCTGTTGTTGCTTTTGTCGCTGCGGCGGATGAGCGTTGGGTCTTGCAGCGCCTGATGCAGAGCGGCCTGAATGCGGTTAATTTGGTCAGCGGGCGGCTCAACGGCGCTGGCGAGGGCGTTTTGTTGCGCTAATGCGATCACGGCAGCAGTATAGATTTGGATGTAGGCGGCAGGCTCTTGGTATCGTTCGAGACATTCTTCAATGGCAGAGCGGATGATGGGGAGAAAATTTGTTTGATGCGTGGAAGGCGGCATGGATGATTGTGAAGAGATGCGCCACGCGGTTTGTAAGGTTTCTTGTTCGCTATTCAGTGCGAGACCCTCAAGGCGTAAATTGGCAGCGTGGGCTGATCCGATTGTGGCGGCAATGAAGCCGGGGGTAATTTCAGGGATGTCAGCCAGGATAGGTGTTCCTTCAGGAAGGCGTTTTTGGAGCGTTTGCCAGACTTGATAAAGTGCGGCTGTGTGCCAGGTCCAATCGTATCGGCGACGTTCCAGTGCGGCTTTGATGGGTTGGACTGCTTCACGCCCCCATAGCCACCCTGACCAGAGCGCTGAAAGTGTCCAGAGGGCCTGGTTGGGGCGTGGCAATATCGTCAAAACAGCATATATGGGCGGGAGGTCGGGCAGGGCCGCAAGGCTGCGTACCCGGCCAGGGTAAATGCAGATGCCCCCGTTTGGGGGAGGGAATTCTGGCCAGCGTGTACAGGGGATGGGGCGCAGGGCAGCAGCCCCCCATACTTCAACGGCTTCTTCCAATGCAAGCCAAAGATTGTTTTCGCGATATTGTGGAGGAATGGTAAGTTGCCTTGGCCGGGTGCGTATGGTTGGCCATGGCCAAAGGGTATTGGCTGCATCGCAGGCAGAGAGTAATAGGGCGTCTAGCAAACGGCGGCGCTCAGGTGACAATGCAAGGCCTTCGCTTTTGTTGATTAAAGTGAAGAGCAGGTAGAGGGCGCGTTCGGGGTAAACTTGCAATGTTTTTTCAATGGTTTGGTGGATTTCGCCTTCATCTGCGGCGCTTACGCGTGACAGGGCGCGAGCGCGGGTGAGCGCGCTGCTGCCGGGTAGGGATAGATTTTTAATATCTTCGGGGCTGAGAGGGGCTTCGCTTTCCAGACCGCAGGTTGAGCAGCGTAGCAATCGGGCAAAAGGGCGTTCCTGTTTGGCGTGCCATAAATAGGCGGTGACGGTGGCAGTTGCATTGCAGGCTGGGCATGGAGATTGATAGCTGGCACGGATGGAGCGTTCTAAACGCTCTTCATTTCGTCGAGTGGCGCCAAGCTCGGCTAGAACGGATTGAAAATCGTCGCGGCGTGGGGCGGCACATAGGGTTTCAAGTAGATGGGCAAGAATGGGATTGTTGACAGCGACCAGGACGCGTGCGCCAGCTTTCGCGGCCTCGATTGCCAGAGCCGGTTGAGCACCAAAGGGGTCAAGTAGCCAACTGCTGGGTGAGAATGCAAATTGCTCAAGCCAGTGAGATATACTGCCGCGCGAGAGCGGTGGTAGGTAGCGCTGTAACGGAAGCTTGTATTCTTCGCCGCCAAAGTGAAAAGGATTGGCTAATGCCTGAAACATGATACCATTATAGGGCGTTTTGCGGCTGAGGGCAATTGACTTTCGTTTTGGCTTTACAGGCCGGTTCGTTTTTCATATACTTGAAGAAGATTTTTTGAGCAGGAGTGTGGATGATGCAAGAAAATGCTTATTTGAAGCAAGCACAATCTGGACAAAATGAGTTTTGGCGTTATCTTGTGGTCAATGTCGGGATTATTGGTGTGTCATTGGCGGTTTCGGTTGTTTTGGTAATCATTGCATTTTTTGTGGAGGGGACATTGGATTATCGGCAGTTTTCGCCGATTACAATGCTTTTGGTGGCAATGTTGCCGTTCCCGTTTGCTCTTGCTGGATTATGGGCAGGGTTGCGATTTTTGCATGGGCGTCCATTGCGCTCGCTGATCACGCCATGGAAGCGGGTGAATTGGAAGCGGTTGTTTTTTTCAGCGGCGGGGTGGTTTGTGCTTTCGGGATTGGTGGATGTTGTTTTGGCATTCATGCAGCCGGGGAATTATGTCTTCTCTTTTGATTGGCGGCGTTCGCTGCCATATTTTGTGTTGGCTTTCCTTTTAATTCCTGTGCAAACTTCTACAGAAGAGTTGTTGTTTCGCGGGTATTTGCCGCAGAGTTTGTCTCTTTTGACCAAAGGTATTTGGCTGCCGTTGATTGTTCCGGCTTTGGTGTTTGGCTTTTTGCATGGGACAAATCCAGAGGTCGGGATGTATGGAATGGCATTAATGCTGCCGACTTATGTGTTGATGGGGCTGATGTTAGGGTGGATTACTTTGCGTTCACAGAGCTTGGAATTGGCATTGGGGTTGCACTGGGCCAATAATTTGTATGCCGGTGTGGTTGTGACGTTTCAGGGCTCTTCGCTGACATCCCCTGCTATTTTTTCAATTCAGCAATTTGACCCGCTGGCGGCAACCATTGGTTTGTTGCTCTCGATGGGGGTATATTTGCTTGGCGCTTATTGGTTGGGGGGATTGAAACCATCGCAAGCGTAGCGCTCGCAAAAATAAGGTCGCTTGTGAACGCTTAATTTGAGGCAAACAGGGTATAATATTTACATGTTTTTGAATGGATGAGGTGTACGCCAAATTGATGGGACGTATTCTACGACCATTCAGCATGATTGAATTACAGGCAGATCACTTTAAAAAGACAGGCGCTCAGACTTTGTACCTTTTTGGAGAGGACAATGACTCAAGAAAAAAGAATACCTGACCAAACTTTTTCGTTTGTTAAGCAACCTCTTCGAGAGCGTGTCTTCCAAATGATTGCTGCGCTGTATTTGATTCCAGCGTTAATTATGGCTTTGGTTGCACCAATTTTGGCAGCGGACTGGGTCGCCCAACCATTTATTGGCGGTTTTGTTGAGCAGAGTATGGTGTTCAACGGGAACAATTCAACCTTGCGGCCTTCTCCGTGGCAAATGTTGCGCATGAATGTGAATTTTGGCAATCAGCTGCAGGCGATTGATGGAAAAGTGGTGCGCAATGCGGCGGAAATTCGGAAGGTGCTAAAGTCATATCAGGTTGGGGACCTGGTGGATTTAACGGTTCAGTCTCCAGAGGGTGAGCAACGAATTTATACGGTTTCATTGATTCGTTTTCCGGCGGCGGACTTTTGGGCGTATTTTATTATCCCCTATTTGGTGGGGGTAATTTATTTGGGCTCTGCTGTCTGGATGGTGGCAACCCGGCGTTCAGAACCGGCGGCGCGCAATTTTGTGATGTTTGCCATCTCGGTGTCGTTGGCAACAATGGGGGTGTTTGATTTGAGTACGACACATGTTTTTTCCTGGCTTTGGGTGCTTGGGATGGCAAATTGTGGCGCTGGTTTGCTGAACCTTGCTCTATATTTTCCTAGCGAGATTGCGCTCTATCGTCGCAAACCCACTTTGCACATGGTTTGGTATGGCGTGGGTGTGCTGCTATCGGCGGTTGCATGGGCGACGATGTACAACATGGATCGCCCCGCTGACTACGTTTGGCCGTGGCGGATGGTGTATTTCTTTGCTGGGCTATGTGCGATACTGGCGTTTGTGCGCCTGTTAACTCGATATTCACACTCAACTTCGCCGATGGAGCGAGAGCAAATTCGGTTGGTGCTTGTGGGCGCTGGGTTGTCTTTCATTCCACCGGCAAGCTGGCTGTTCATTACACCGGTTCTCCAGACGCAGATTGCATTCACTCCTTACATTATTTTCCCGTTGTTTGTCTTTCCGATTATTACTGGCTATTCGATACAGCGGTATCGGATGTTATATACCGACTATGTGTTTAGCCGAGTATTTCTTTATGGTTTGATGGGGGTGTTGGTGGCTGTTGGGTATGCGCTGTTGAGCACAGGGTTGAGCCTGGTGCTGATGCCTGTGGTGGGAAGCAATAGCCCTATGGTTGCAGGGGTAACGTTCTTTCTGCTGGCATTGACTTTGATGCCACTGCGCAATTGGTTATCAAGTTTGGTAGATCGGATTTTTTTCCGCAACAACAAAGCGTATGAGGAGCGTTTGACGGCCTTTACAGGTGCATTAACCGAGGTCGTAGATTTGAAAGGCATTATTGCTTTGTTGCGCAAGACAATTGATGACACATTGCAACCAAATCAAATTCATGTCTTTTTGTTTGATCCATTAAGCGATCAATATTTGGCAACAGAAGATTCACAAGGAAAACCAACGAGTGATTTGCGTTTTCCGGTCAACAGTGCCCTGGCACAGGTTTTGAATACGCGTAGTCATGGAGCGTTGTTCATTAGTTCGTTTGGCGAAATTCCGCGTTCCTTGCAATCGGATCAGGCGCGGCTCAAGATTTTGGGCACACAACTTTTTGTTCATTTGCCTGGGCGACAGCGTTTGGCGGGGTGGATTGCATTGGGTCAACGTCTTTCGGGTGAGCCGTATACGTCTCAGGATGTTAGTTTTGTAGAGACTTTGGCGGATCAGGCAGCATTGGCCATTGAACGGGCGCAAGTTGTGGCAAACATGGAACGGCGTGTGCGCGAGATGAATGTGTTGACACGTGTGGCGCAGGGTGTCAATATTACCATTGGCCTGGATGACATTTTTGAGCTGACATATGCGCAGGCGAGTCAATTGATCGAGACAGATGATGTCCGGTTGATGCTGGTGGATGCGATTTCGGGGAATTTGCGGCAAGTGTTTGTGATTGAGCAAGATGAACGAATTTGGGAAGAAGAGAATAAATTGGTGCCTGAGGGCAAAGCGTTGGAATATGAAGTCATCCGCAGCCGACGCATTTTAATCACAGATGATTATGCACGTGAATTTCAACGGCGAGGTATGGAGGTCCCGCAGACCAAAGTTTATGCATGGATGGGGGTGCCGTTGAATGCGGGAGCTGGAACGATTGGCGCGTTGAGCCTGTCCACGCGCAACTCGGCAGTGGTTTACACGCGTGAGCAAGCCGAATTGATCCAAGCAATTGCCGATCAGGTTGCGGGCGCAATTGTGAAAGCGCGTTTGATTGAGGAGACCGAGCGACGTGCCCGGCAACTTTCCACGTTGAATGATGTCACTCGTCAATTGACTTCAACGGTGGATCTGGAGTTGTTGCTGCAAACGATTCTGCAGAGTGCGGTCAGTATTTTGAATTGTGAAGCCGGCAGTCTGTTGCTGGTGGATCCGCAGACGGACGAATTGGTGTTCCGGGTGGTGGATAGCCCGGTGGCCAATGATTTGGTTGGAAAGCGCTTGCCGCCGGGTTCGGGGGTAGTTGGGCGAGCTGTACGTTCAATGATGCCGGTGATTGTCAACGATGTTGCCAGTTCGCCGGATTGGTTCTCCAAGACGGATCGGCAGACGGGCTTTGTGACGCGGGCTTTGTTGGTCGTGCCGTTGGTGGTCAAAGAGCGTGTCATTGGTGTAATTGAGGTCATCAATCGTAAAGATGGTGTGCCGTTTACAGCTGAGGATGAGAATTTGCTGATGGCTTTTGCTGCACAGGCGGCAATTGCGATTGAAAATGCACGCCTGTTCACAATGACAGACCAAGCGCTGGCTGAGCGTGTGGAAGAACTTTCTGTGATGCAGCGGATTGACCGAGAGCTGAATACGACACTGGATGCTAGTCGAGCGATGCGCATCACGTTGGAATGGGCCATGCGCCAATCGCATGCTGCTGCCGGGTTGGTGGGAATTGTGTATGATGATGGGCTGCAAATCATTGCTTCGCAAGGGTATGGTGAAGAGCTTGCAGCTTATCAAGAGGCTTTGCTGCCCTATGCGCCCTATGAATTGCAAGAAGTAATTCGCACAGGTCAACCTGTGCAGCGGGCAGTTGCAGAACAGGCTTTGTTAAAGGGGGCAACGGTGCAGGTGCTTTTGCCGTTGCGTCGAGAAGGGGTGACCAATGGCCTGATTTTGCTTGAGGCGCGTGAAGGCGGAATGCTTGCGCAAGAGGTAGTAGATTTTCTGACGCGCTTATGTGATCATGCTTCCATTGCAATTGCCAATGCGCAATTGTATGCAGCGGTACAAGCAGCTAGTGTGGCAAAGAGTGAATTTGTGTCCTTTGTTGCACATGAGTTGAAAAACCCAATGACCTCGATTAAGGGGTATACAGACTTTTTGGCAAAGGGTGCAGTTGGCCCAATTAATGAGATGCAGGCCAATTTCCTTGCGATCATCCGCTCCAATATTGATCGTATGAATACCCTGATTTCGGACTTAAATGATCTTTCTAAGATCGAAGCTGGGCGCTTGAAGATGGACTTTAAAGATCATGTGTTGGCGGACATTGTGGATGAAGTCATTCGTTCGACCAAGCGGCAAATTGATGAGAAAGAACAGACTTTGGAGATTAAACTGCCCGAAGATTTGCCAAAGATTTGGGCGGACCGTGTGCGTGTGGTGCAGATTTTAGTCAATTTGGTCAGTAATGCGTATAAATATACCGATCGGGGTGGCACGATTTATGTGTGCGCAGAACGGTGTGAAAACATTTGGGATGCAAATGGGCCGCGTCAAGTTGTCCATATTTGGGTGCAGGATACGGGGATTGGCATTTCTCCGGAAGATCAAAAGAAAATTTTCCAGCGTTTCTTCCGTTCGGATGATCAGAAGGCGCGTGAAGCCCCTGGCACAGGTTTGGGGTTGAACATCACCCGCAGCCTGGTGGAAATGCAAGGCGGCAAGATCTGGTTTGAGAGCGAGTTTCGCAAGGGAACGACATTCCACTTTACAGTGCCGATTGCGGAATAAGATGCAAAGGAGATGCGCATAGGATGAACACGGCAATTGGTTTGGCGCATGGTTTGGATGGTCGTGAAGCTGGTTTGAATGCAGCGCAGCAAGCACTGGCGCACCTGAGCGCTGGACGCCCGGTGACAGGAATCGTTTTTGCGTCGCAAGAATTTAATATGGCAGATGTTTTGACTGGTGTGACCAGTTTGTTGCCAAATTTGCCGTGGTGGGGTTTTAGCACGATGCGGGTTCTAATGGCAGAGGGTGAAGAGTCGCATATTGTGGCGGTTGTTTTGATTTCTGGCACAGATTTGCGCGCTCAAGTGCATTGGTTCCCGACTTATTCAGAGAAGAGCGCACTCGTGGCACAACAATTGGGCCAGATTTTGAGCGAGCAAGAGGGGGGGGCGGTTCAGGGGGTGTTATTGGCATTGGATGGTTTAAATGGTGATCCATTAGCGCTTTCGGCGGCATTTGATGGGCGGAGCGTTGCGGTTGCGGGGGGCATGGCGGATGGGGATGGGCAGGCAAAGACGTATCAATTAGCAGGAGCCCAATGTGGTAGTGGAGCAATGGCTGCGCTTTGCCTTGGCGGTAAATTTGCGCTGGGTGTTGGTGCAGCGCATGGTTGGAAACCGGTTGGGGTTTACTTTAAAGTGACAAAAGCGCGCGGCACGTGGGTGCAGGAACTGGATGGGGTTTCACCGGCAGAGGCCTATGGGCGCGTGTTTGGATATGCGCCGCGCGATTGGGGGTTTCCACCGCTTAAGAATTTGATTCGGCTTTATCCGTTGGCCCTGGAAGGATATGAGGACCTGCCGCGTACGCCTTTGCATGTTGAAGTGAATGGCAATTTACGGATGAATATTCCGCTTCAGGAAGGGCAACGAATGCGATTAATGGTTGGCGATACGGCAACCTGTTTGGAAGCGGCCCGTTTGGCGGTAAGAAAGGCTTTGCAGTCATTGGGCAAAGCGCGTCCTGGGGTGGCGTTGGTATTCTTGGATAAGGCATGGCGAACACTGTTCGAGTTGAATCGTGAACAGATTGTGACAGCGTTGCAAGCTGAACTGGGCGATTTGCCAATGGTGTGCGTGTATACGTTAGGACAACTTTCTGCACCCAGCGCCCAAAAAGTGACGTTTGCCAACATGCTGGTGGCGGTGACAATTTTGGGCGAGGCGACAGATTAGCTGAGCGATTGCGGCGGTGTGGGGGGCTGATATTGTGCCAGCCGGTTTTGCAATGCGATGTTGTGGCGCGTTTGTTTGACCCATAAGACGATCAGCAAGCTGCCCAAGAACATGGCTGCAAGGCCAACGAGGCCTGCTTCTGGGCCAAAATCGCCGCCGGTAAATAGGGTGGGGCCGTTTTGTTGAATCTGAATGAAGCTTGATCCAGATTTGGAGCCGCTGACAGGGAAGCCAAACACAATCCCTTGAAAATAGTTCCAGGTGATGTGTAATCCAATAGGAATGGCTAGCTCACCAGTGAGAACATAGCCCAGACCAAGAAAAAGGCCAGCAATCACCAGGTTGAATGTGCTGATGAATGTGCTATTGGGGTTGCCAAGGTGTAAAAAGCCAAAGACGCTGGAAGAGATTAGCCAGCCAGCGAGTAGACCATAGAGACCTTTGCGGCCTAAGAAGCCAAACCCTTCAGCAAGGTTGCGCAATTGATAGCCGCGGGAAAAAATTTCTTCATAGAATCCGACGGCGATGAATTGAACAAGCATGATCAACGCGTTGTTCCAGAGCGTTGTGGAAGGCGGGTCGTTGAAGAAATCGTTGGTGATGGTGATCCAGCCCAATGATTGTTCAACCAGAAAAATCAGCAGCATTAACACAGCACCGAGGCCGAGCCCAAACGCAAAGTCTGCCCACCAACGCCGGTTAAAGTGAAAGCCAAAATCTGCAAAAGGTCGCCGGTCAAGCAGTAGCCCAGCGATGGCCAAACTGGCAAAGGCGCCCAGGGTAAGGCCAATGGGAGAGAGCAGGCGCATGGCGAATATAGAGACATTTTGGGGTAAAATAATCCCAGTGATGGCAACAAACACTTGAATCGTTCCGCTACCGATGGCAAGCAAGACCAAGAATAGCACAGCTTGAAGGACAATCCGCCAGCCAGCGCGCAGACGGTGTTCCAACGGGTTCCAAAACACAGATGCAATGGTTTTCATGAAGTTTTGCTCCTTATAGAGGTGGAAGGAACGCATTCAGTTGTGTGTGAGCAAAATGCTCAAGCTCAATTTGCTGCCAGGTCTCGGTTGGGTTGCAGCTCAAGAGCGGGGCGAGCAAGGGGTAAATCTGTGTAATTTGCTCGGCCATGCGTTGGGCAAGGCGGCGGATGGCAAAGTGAGCGTTGGGGGCGCTACGCAGAGCAATGAGGTGGGCGGCGCTGCGTAGATTGGTCTGTAAAAGGATGCGGCGGTTGAAGGCGTTGGGTAAGATGTAAGCCGCAACTTGTGGATTGAGTTGATCAGCGATTTGGGTGTAGGCGTGTGCAGCAGCTTGCATGGCGGCCTGATAAGGGGCTTGCATTCCAGCAGCAACGATGCGACGGGGTAAGGCATAGCCAAGATGAGGGGTGAAAGCCTGCGGGGTTTGGGTCATCATGCGGTGACGTTTGAGCTCAAAATAAGCGCCCTGGTCAATGCAGATATCAAAGGTAAGGTTAGCGTATTCAAGCTCGCGGATGGGTGCGGTATGTTTATTAATTTGGTGGGCGAGGGCGGTCGCGATTTGGCGTTTTTGGTCGGGTGAGGCAAGCGTGACTTGCCGCACAGACTGCGCATAGCCAATTTGGCTAAAGCGGTACAGTGTCGCAGCCAGGATTCGCTCTTCGCCGTCGGTGTTATATTGACAAAGTTGACACCAATCGTTTTCTGCGTCATTGTTTTGCAATGATGAGAGGTTGGGGAGCGCTTCGGGCAAGTGGATCAGGTTGGGTAAGGCGTCAGCATATTTGATGAGGGTTGGCAGGGCGGTTTGTGCAACGTGTTTGATTTCTTCGCCAAGGCTGCGCACTTCTTGCAAGGGGTGTGAGAGCATTTTGCTGATGGCGTGTTCAAGGGAGCGCCCGTTGATGGTGATGCCAACGTTGGCAAGTGAGGCGGCTGGTAGCAAGTAGCGGCAGATATCTACCGCTTGTGAGCGCAGGCGGCGTTCGTAGGCGGAAGGTGTTTCATTGGCAAGCGGGGCAGATTCGTCGGCAAGCAGGGGGGGGAGTGCTTGCAGACAGGCTGTGTAGGTTTCAAAGAGTTGCCGACAGGTTTGTTGATAGATGTTTTGCAGGGTAGGGCTTGCTGAAAGCTCTGCGGGGTGGTAAAAATCGTCGGGGCCCCATTGTTGATAGCGGGTGGATTTTTCGGTGTAGGAGGCCAGACGGTTGGATTCGAGGCATTCAACAGCCAGGCGAGAGAGATTTTCAACGGCAATGTGCAAGACGGCGTGTTCGGCAACGGAGGCATGTCCGTAACCGACGACCCATTTTTCATGAAAATCAGCACTTTGGGCGTCGCTCAGCTCGGCGGCAATTTGGCGAAAGGATTGGGGTGAGCGAGATGTTTTGGCAAACGTTACTGCAATCGTTTCGGGGCTAAGCTGTTTGGGGTCGAGCAGATAGACTTGCCGTTCACGAGACATGGGCAAATACCTCACGAGCCGCCAGGGAGTCCTGGCGAATTTGTTGGATGAGCCGAGCCGGGTTTTCAAAACGTTGTTCGGGACGCAAATGACGGATGAATTCGATCCGTAGGGTTTGTCCGTATAGGTCGCCTTCAAAGTCAAGCAAGTGTGTTTCCACACGCGGTTGTGGGGCGCGTTGTTCAAAAGTGGGGCGTAGGCCAACATTGGTGATGGAGGGCCAACGTCCCTGCTCGGTGTAGGCCCAGGTGGCGTAAACGCCATTTTCTGGTAGGAGGCGTTCAAACCAGGTTGCAAGGTTGGCGGTCGGGAAGCCAATGGTCCGCCCGCGTTGGTCGCCGGTGATGACGGTGCCGCTTAAGTCATAGGGCCGGCCGAGCCAGGTGGTGGCTGCAGCGATGTTGCCGGTGAGAATCGCCTGGCGGATGATGCTGGATGAGATGACTTGCTCGCCAATTTTTACTGGTGGGATGACTTTGAGTTGATAAGGGATGCGTTGGCTGAGTTGATGTAGCGTTTCAATGTTGCCGCCGCGATTGCGCCCTAGAGCAAAATCATGCCCAACCCACAGGCAGCATACATCCAGTTTTTGCTTGAGTTGTTGGATGAAGGTTTCAGCTTCTTGTTGAGCCAATTCTTGAGTAAAAGGTAGGGTGATGACCCAATCTACGCCCAGTTTGCCCAAGAGTTCAGCGCGTTCTTGGGGGGTGGTGAGGTAAAACGGGCCGCCCAGACCTCGAAGTACTACTGCGGGGTGAGGGTAGAAGGTGAGGACAACTGCCGGCGCGCCCGCTTGATGGGCAGCAGATACAAGGTTATTGACAATTGCCTGATGCCCAATGTGCACACCATCAAACGAGCCAATGGTTACCCATGCACCGCGAAGCGGCAGGTTATCAAGGGTTTCAACATGGCGCATGGATAGATGGTGGGGTTAGAAGAAAACTTTTTTGGGTTGCCATTCGTGCGTTTCGGGATCAAATTCTAACAAGGCGACAAGCTCACCTTGTTCGCTGATGCCACGTACGCGAAAGACGCCATCGCTGTGACCGGGGACGCGGTGACCATGCCGTACTTCTTCAACCTGATCGTGGTTGAGTTCAACGGCGGGCCAGTCGCTCAGTGCTTCGGCAGCGGGGATGAGGTATTGGTACCAGTTGCCAGCGTCAAAGGCTTCGCGCAGTTTGCGTAGGGGAACGGCGTCGCGCAGCGTGAAGCGTCCGCTTTTGGTGCGGCGCAGGCCAATCAGATGCGCTCCGCAGCCGAGTTTTTCGCCGAGGTCGTTTGCAAGCGAGCGCACATAGGTGCCAGAGGAGCAGTAGACATCAATGACTGCCTCAGGGGGATCCCATTCAAGTAGTTCAAGGCTGTATACTTGAATGGTGCGCGGGGCAAGATCCACCTCTTCACCCTGACGGGCCATTTCATAGGCTTTGCGTCCACCAACTTTGACCGCTGAGTAAGGCGGGGGGACTTGGGTGATTTCGCCAATGAAGCTGTTGAGAGCCTGAACAAATTCTTCTTCGGTGACGCTGACAGGCGAGGAGTTGAGCACCTGACCTTCGGCATCATACGTATCTGTGCTGGAGCCGAGTTGAATTACGGCTTGATAGCGCTTGTCGGAGGCGGCCACATATTCGCTAAGGCGTACAGCTGGGCCAAGCAAAATGACCAATACGCCTGAAGCGCGCGGATCAAGCGTTCCGGTGTGGCCTGCGCGGCGGATTCGGGTACCTTTGCGGATGATTTGCACTACGTCGTGAGACGTGAGCCCAACGGGCTTGTCCACAACCAGGACGCCAGAAATGGCGTTTTTTACATCGTAATCTTTTTCCATAGTCATTTCACCCCAGAAAGAGTTTGATTATGATTAATTGTACTTTGTTTCTTTTGATTTGAAGCTTGCATCCAGGCCATTGTTGCCTGTAAGACGCGCGTTTGTACGTCTGATAATGTTCCGGGAATATCTGCTCCTGCAGCAGGAGCATGCCCGCCACCACCAAACTCCAGGGCCAGTGCAGAAACATCCCAGCCGGGTTGGGCACGCCAACTGACTTTGACCGTGCCGTTTTTTTGTTCGATGAACAGGATGGATACTTCGCTACTATCAATGCTGGAGAGGATGTTGTTTAGGTCGGCATCGTCGTTGCCGTTATAGCCGCTGACTTGGCGATCTTGCAGGGTCAGGCTGGTCCAGATGAGAGTTCCCTGGCGTTGAAGCCGGGCAAGTGCTTGTCCCCAATACATAGCCGATTCGTAGGATCGGGTGCTGAGGGCGCGGCGGTATAGCTCTGGTAAGTCGGCGCCCATATCCATCAAGTTGGCAGCAAGGCGTAGCACATCAGAGGTCATGTTTGAGGTGCGAAAGCCAATCGTATCTGTTAGGATTCCAGTGAGTAGTGCCTGAGCAGCAGCGGGTGGAATGGGCAGTTGCCAAAGGGGGATTGATTCGGCCAGAATGGCAGCGGTTGCAACAGCTTCTGGTTGAATGAAGTTGATGCGGGCGTAGTTGAGATTGGTGACGTGATGATCAATGTTGATATCGGGTTGGCGACCATCTAGCAAGCCGCCAATGCGGTTGGGGTCAGATGCATCCAGGATGATCCATAGATCAGCGTTGCTTGTAGGTGTGCTTTTAATTTGCTCATGGCCTGGGAGATGTCGGAAATTCTGCGGAATACCATCGCGCAGAATCATTTCAACTTGTTTGCCCGCCTGTTGCAGGCACAGCCCCAGACCAAGCAAAGAGCCGATTGCGTCGCCATCGGGACGAATGTGCGAGAAAAGGGCAATGTGGTTGGCCTGGTGCAGCGTGGTTCGAATTAAGTCATGCATAGGGTCTGCTTGACTCATTGCTCGGCTTTCGGGTTTGAGTCGGTGTTTGGCTGTTGCTGACGACGTAACTCGGCCAGGATGCTTTCGATGCGGTCGGCGCGTTCAGGCGTTGGGTCCCAATGAAAGCGCAAGCGTGGAAAGCTTCGTAATTGTACGCGCTCAGCAAGCAGGCGACGGATGAAGCCGGAAGCGCTTTCGAGACCAGCCAGAACAGATGCGCTGCGCTCACTACCTTCGATGGCAGAGACATAGATATCGGCGCAGGTGAGCTCGCGATCTACTTTGACATCTGTTACAGAAATTCCCTCGACGCGTGGATCGTGCACTTCATTCATTACCAACATTTGCGCCAGCTCTTGGCGAATGCGGTCTGAAATTCTTTGAATGCGAAGTTTTGAGGGCATGGTAACCTCTTCTTTTGAGTTAGAGCAGGCTGTTCTTCTCCAGCACGTAACATTCGATAATATCACCGGCGGAGAAGTTGCTGTGGTTTTTGAGGGAAATGCCACAGTCAAAGCCTTGCCGCACTTCACGGACATCGTCTTTTTCGTGTTTGAGGCTGCTAATTTCTCCTTCGTAAATGACCTGACCGGCGCGCAAGAGGCGAATTTTGCCGTTGCGGCGAATTTCACCCTGGACGACGCGACAGCCAGCAATATCGCCAACTTTGGAGATATGGAAGACAGTTTGAACTTCGGCGCGACCAATGACAACTTCTTTGAATTCGGGCATTAACATGCCTTTGAGGGCTTTTTCAATGTCTTCAATCATGCGATAGATGATTTGGTAGAGGCGGATGGAGATGCCCTCTGCCTCGGCCAGACGGCGGGCCGGAGTATCGGCCTGGACATTGAAGCCGAGGATAATCGCTTTGGAGGCGGCGGCGAGCATGACGTCGTTTTCGCTGATGTTGCCAGTTTCGGCGTGCAGAACGTTGATTTTGATGTCGCCTTTATTCAGGTCGTTGAGTGAGTTGACAATTGGTTCAAGTGAGCCTTGTACGTCAACTTTGAGGATGAGACGGAGCTCTTTGACTTCGCCAGATTGGAAGCGATTGAAGAGTTCTTCAAGGCTGACTTTGGCAATGGTTTGTTGTTGTTGAGCAGCTGCTTTGCGTTCCTCTACCAGAATGCGGGCTTCTTTTTCGGTTGGAACAACCTGGAACAGGTCGCCAGCGTCAGGAACGTCATTGAGGCCCATGATCAGTGCTGGGGTGGATGGACCGGCTTTGCGCAGTTTTCGGCCACGGTGATCAAACATGGCGCGCACCCGTCCATAGGCATTGCCAGCCAGGACAACATCACCCATTTCAAGCGTGCCATTTTGAACGAGCAGGGTAGCAACGACGCCTTTTGCGCGGTCAATTTTTGATTCGATGACGGTGCCAATGACACGTCCGTTGGGGTTAGCACGGATATTGATGCTATCGGCAACCAATAGAATGGCTTCAAGCAAATCTTCAATGCCGATTTTTTGTTTGGCGGAGACGGGTACTACCATGGTGTCGCCATCCCACTCGTCTGGAACAAGCCCATTTTCGGAAAGTTGACGCTTGACGTAGTCGGGGTTGGCGCCATCCAGGTCTATTTTGTTGAGCGCTACAATGATGGGCACCCGAGCAGCCTTGGCATGGGCAATGGCTTCGCGCGTTTGTGGCATGACGCCATCGTTTGCGGCGACAACAAGGACGACAATATCTGCTCCTTGCGCACCGCGGGCCCGCATGGCGGTAAATGCAGCGTGGCCAGGCGTATCCAGAAAGGTGATGGAGCGGCCTTTGAGTTCTACTTGATAGGCACCGATGTGTTGAGTGATGCCACCTGCTTCGCCGCCGGCAACGTTGGTGTGTCGGATGGCATCCAGCAGGGTCGTTTTGCCATGGTCTACATGTCCGAGGATGGTGACAACAGGAGGGCGGGGGGTGAGTTTGCTCTCATCTTCATTGGCAATGAGCTGTCGCCAAAGGGGAATCTCGCCGGTTTCCTTTTCCTCGATGATTTCAGGCATTTGCATGTGTGCTTCAAACCCTAGCTCAGAAGCAACAATGGCGGCGGTGTCAAAATCAATCGTTTGATTGATGTTGGCCATGACACCATTGGACATCAAAATCTTGATGACCTGAATGGGGCTAGATTGGGTTTGCTGCGCCAGCTCACGCACAGTGATTGAAACTGGCAGCTCGATGGTTTTTGGATTGTTGTTGCTCATAGGCACCTCCTGAAATGGCGCCTCCGCCCAAGTCCGGTTTTGGGGCCGGAAGAAAGCTGCGGACGGAAAGCGCTGCAGCCTGGGTGGGAGGCCTACCTTGGGTATGGGTTCTTAAGGAACGGCACGTTCATCTTGTAGATGGGTTCGAAAGGTCGGGCGACTCTTCGGGCATGCGTTGCATGTATTCCTGAATGAGTGCCCGATCCTGTTCGGTAAACTCGACTTTCAATGCGTGAGCCAAAGCGCCTTTGAGGGCTGTTTGCCAGCAACTGCGTTGGTTGTGCAGGTAGGCACCGCGCCCCGGCGCTTTGCCTGTTGGATCCAATAAGATGCCTTGTGGACCATAGACAATGCGAATGAGCGAACGTTTTTCCTGCGTGGAGTGGCAACCTACACAGGTGCGTTGAGGAATGTGCCGGGGGTGTTTGGACGCTTTAGCTGTCACGCTATCCTCTTGATGGATCAATAGTCCCAACCGCTGTCGTCGTCGCCAAGCTTGTGCTTTTTGTGGACGATGGTCATGTCTTTATCTGGGTCGTACTCGATTTGGACTTTGGCAGAGCGGCGTTTCTTTTTGTCTTTCTTAGACTTCTTGGGCGTTTCAATTTCGTACGCTTCTTCATCGTCATCGGTGATGATGGGGGGCTCAATGACGGTGAGGGTGAAGATGTCTGCAAAGTTTTCTTCTTCTGCAATCGTGCTGGCAATGGGCTCGGTGATGGTTTCTGGCTTTGTTACTTCTGGCTCATTCACAGGCACGGCGATGGTTTCTTGGGATGGCTGTTCAAGTGCTGCGACCGGGGTTGTCTCAATCGTTTCTGACTCAGTTGCCGCAACGGGCTGTTCTGCTGCTGCTTTGGCATCTTCGATTTGCTTTTGCTGCTCAAGGCGCTCAAGCAGCTTGCGGATTTCGGACATGGCTTTGGGGCCAATGCCGTTGAGGCGCAAAATGTCATCGGGGCGGGTTTTCATTTGCAGAGCAAGTTCGCCGCTGGTTGTGTAGCCGGCTTCTTGAAGAATGTAGGCGACGTGCTCGGGAATGCCGCTATCCAGGAGGTCGGTGCTGAAAGCGCTGGCGGGAATGGTGCGACGCGCTTCGCTGAGGATTGCTTCTTCGGCTGCCTGGCGCTCTGGCTGACGGCGAGAAGAGGAGCGATTTTCAACCCGGTCAATGAATTTAACCATGAAGTCATATTCTTCAGGGGTGAGGGGGCGACCTTCGGCTTTGCGGGCCAGCATGTCGCGCACGCGCACCATAGAATCTTGTTCGAGGTCGGCAATCATAGCCAGGCTTTCGTCGCTTTCCAATCGGTGCAGGGCTTCACTGGCGGCCTCGGGCAGGCTTTTGATGTCAATGCGCCAGCCGGTGAGCTTGGCAGCAAGGCGCGCATTTTGTCCATCGCGGCCAATGGCAAGGCTAAGTTGATCTTCGGGAACGACAACCGTGGCAGTTTTGCCGTTGACGGAGTGATCGTTCAGGTAGACGCCACTGACGCGGGCAGGGCTGATTGCTTTGGCGATGAAGATACTCGGGTCTGAGTTCCATTCGATTACATCAATTTTTTCATCGTGCAGTTCACGCACAATGGCCTGAATGCGGACACCGCGAATGCCAACGCATGCGCCGACCGGGTCAATGCCTGTTTGGGTGGCCGAGACGGCGACTTTGGCGCGTTCTCCGGGTTCGCGGGCAATGGAGCGAATTTCAACAATGCCGTGGTAGATTTCGGGGACTTCAGTTTCAAGCAGGCGGCGCAGAAAGTTGCGGTGTGTGCGGGAGAGGATGATTTGTGGGCCGCGCGGGCTGTCTTTGACTTCGGCAAGTAAGGCACGCACGCGATCGTGAATGCGGAAGCGTTCGCCGGGGATCATTTCTTTGCGCGGCATTGTGCCTTCGGCTTTCATTTCCAGGCCAATGGTTAGGCCTTGGGCGTTAACGGCTTGCACATTGCCACTGATGATTTCGCCCACTTGTTGCTCAAAGTGGTCAATTTGGGCCTGACGTTCCGCATCGCGAATGCGTTGTTGGATGACCTGCCGGGCGGTTTGGGCGGCAACACGGCCAAAATCTTTGGGTGTGCTTTCAACGATGATCATCTGTCCAAGCTCGGCTTCAGGGTTGTAGCGTCTTGCTTCAGCTAAGGAAACCTCGGTGTGCGGGTCTTGCACTTCTTCGACGATTTCTTTTTCGGCAAAGACGGTGATTTTGCCAGTGTCAAGGTCAATGCGGGCATCTACATGCTGCGCGTTAGACGCATTGACAGAGCGACGATAGGCCGAGACCATGGCAGCTTCAAGAGCTTTAACGATGATATCTTTGGGGAGCTGTCGCTCTTCCAATACTTCGTTGAAAGCTAGAATAAATTCATTCTTCATAACACACAATCTCTCCAGCAAAACCTTTTTATATACGCAGAAAAGTGGGGAGCGCCCACTTTCCGGTGTCGACGACTATGCACCTACGAACGCTCCTATTTTAGCATGAATTGGCCTGACGTGCAAGGCTTTTTGTATAAACCTTGATTAAAACCGTCTGTGACGCTATACTTAGCGCCCCGCCAAGGGAGAAAGTTTGAGTATTAAGGGAAAATGAACGATACAATCAATTCTGTTCAGTTTGTGCAGCCCCGGGCAACTGTGGAATTGCATTTGCCTGATGGGCGTGTGTTGTCCGGTCTGCGTGGAACACGCGTCGGCGATTTTTTGAAGGCTGTGCCTGAGTTTGAGAACCCGTTGGTGGTCGGGGCGATTGTTAATAGCGAGTTGCGGGAATTAAGTTATCCGATTGAGATGGATAGTCAGGTTCGTCCGGTGACTATGGTGGATGCAGATGGGGCGCGCATTTATCGCCGTTCGATCACGTTTTTATTGGAGGCGGCGTTTGAAGAGCTGTTTCCAGAAGCAAGTTTGGCGGTTGATCATTCTGTGGCGTCGGGTGGTTATTTTTGTCAGGTCATTGGCCGCGACCCCTTGACAGAGGATGAGCTACGCCGTTTGGAACAGCGGATGATGGAATTGGTTGCAATGGATTTGCCTTTGGAGCGCAAAGAGGTGGCGCTGGAGGAGGCGGTTGCCTATTTTCAGGGGCGCGGGTATGAAGATAAGGTGCGTTTGCTGAAGTATCGGCAGAGGCCGACATTGGTGTTGTATCGTTTGTTGGAGCATCGTGATTATCACCATGGCTACATGGTGCCTTCAACTCGCTTCTTGCGTTGGTTTTCTTTGCGCCCTTTGACGGAGGGGTTTGTATTACAATACCCGCGTCGTCATGCGCCAACAGAGCTTGGACCAATGCCGGAATATCCGCGCTTGTTGAATACGTTTCGGCAGTATGGTCAGTGGCTGCAACGTCTGGAGATTGAGAGTGTGGGCGCTTTAAATGATGCAGTGCAGGCTGGGCGGGCACGCGAAGTGATTTTGGTTTCTGAGGCTTTGCATGAGCGACAAATTGCTGAAATTGCAGAACAGATTGTGCGCCGGCAGGATGCGCGTATTGTTTTGATTGCTGGACCTTCTTCTTCGGGCAAAACGACTTTTTCCAAGCGGTTGGCGGTGCAGTTGTTGGCACAAGGGCTTTCGCCTTTCCCGATCGAGATGGATAATTATTTTGTGAACCGCGAGAGTACGCCGCTTGATGAAAACGGTGAGCGAGATTATGAGGCGCTTGGGGCGTTGGATACAACCCGACTGGCGGATGATTTGCGCCGTTTGATCCGCGGGGAAGAGGTGCAGTTACCGCGTTACAATTTCAAAACGGGGTTGAGTGAGCCGGGTGAAACAGTGCGCGTGGCAAGTGAACAAGTGATTATTTTAGAAGGGATTCATGGGTTGAACCCTGGTTTGTTGCCCGCTATTCCTGTTGAGCAGACGTTTCGGGTGTATGTGTCGTGTTTGACGCAGTTGAATTTGGATCGGTACAATCGTGTTTCAACAACAGATACGAGATTGATTCGCCGGATTGTGCGGGATGCGCGCGAGCGGGGGTATACGGCGTTGCAAACCATTCAACGTTGGGAGTCGGTTCGGCGGGGCGAGAAGCGACATATCTTTCCGTATCAAGAGAACGCGGATGCAATGTTCAACTCGGCGTTGGTGTTTGAGCTTTCTGTGTTGAGGCAATGGGTTGAGCCGTTGTTGCGGCAGGTGCCCTTTGGCCGTCCAGAATATATTGAGGCAAAGCGGCTTTTGGCTTTGTTGCAGTGGTTTTTGCCGATTGAAGAAGCCCTGATTCCCGACAATTCACTATTGCGAGAATTTGTCGGCGGTTCTATTTTGAAAGAATTTAAGCTGTGGCAGAACGGGCAGAGCTGAATTAAGTTCGGCCAATGCTGGTGGACAGAAGTAACCTCATACGGCGGTCCAGTGGGGTGAGGACATTGAGGATGGCGTTTTCTTCTGTTTCACCAGCAAAAATTTGTTTCCAAATGCTGTGAAGGGCGGTGGTGAGTTCGTTCTCAACCCGCCCCCATAACTTCATGGGGATGTGACTGCGCCCTTTGCGAAGGGCTTGCTCTATTGTGGTGGTGATGGGCGAGCCGGCGTAAGGGAGGAATGGAAAAGCGTCCAGACGGGTTGGGCCGCCAAAATTAAAGTTGAATTGACGTTGCATATCGTGACCTGCCAGCATACTTGCTAGCGCAACGGCGGCATGTTCGCGTTCGGGGCTGTCTTGAGTTTGACGCCAAATCACAAGGTTGTCACCGCCAACCCAGGGGATGCCTGGGAGTGGGGCGACCCCAAGATTTTCGATGACTTCGGGGGTGGCATTGCCGCGCAGGTAAGAATAGGGTTGGTCTACACCTGTGATGATCATGGCTGCCTGTCCTTGTCGGAACAGGTTCATGACTTGCTCATCTTCAAGCCCGCGCGTTTCGGGAGTGAGAAAGCGCCCCAATTGATAATAGGCTTTCAGGCCAGCAATGGTTTGAGGGCGTAAGAAGGCGGGGTTCTCTTCTGCGGTGACAAAATCGCCGCCTGCACCCCATACCCATGCAGCAATTTGGTGGAGGGTGTTGACATGACGACTGCCGGAGCGCATGAGCCATGGGTTGGGAATGCCAGCGTTGATCAGTTGTTGGATGGTTTGGTCGAGATTGGCAGCGCTGCTGAAGGCTTGTTGTTCCTGAACTCCAGCTTTTGCCAGCAGGTCACGGCGATAACAAATGACAAAGGTATAGGATGTCCATGGGAGTGCCCAGGTGCCAGGAATGGCGGTGCTTTGTGTGCTTTGCCATGAGGCGGGTAAGAAAGCGGTTTCGCCTCCCAGGGCTTCGATTTCAGATCGGCGAAAGGGGCGTAGGGCATTCATGGCAACCAGGCTGCTGACCCAGGTGGCACCAATATGGGAGACATCGGGGGCATGGCCATGAAGAGCAAAGGAGACCATTTCGGTCCAGCCGGTGGCCCAGGGCACGGTACGAATATGCACAGTGATACCGGTCGCTTTGGAAAAGCGCTCGATTTGTTCGCAGACAGAGGAAGACGGTTGATCGAGAGTTGAGAATTCGAGTTCGGGCTTCACGCGGCTTGCCTGATTTTCGTGGTTTTTAGAAAAATGACGATTTTAGTATATCACAAATTACACACCACACCCCCAGGAAATTGGGGTGTGGTGTGTAATGCTAAAGGACTAAATGCGTTTGCGGATGACGCGCCCCAGGCGAGCAATGCCTTCATTGATGATTTCGGGGCGTGAGTAAGAGAAGTTTAGCCGCATGGTGTTTTCGCCACCGCCGCAGGGGTAAAAGGAGGACCCGGGGACAAAGGCGACTTTTTCGGCAACGGCATCTTTGAACAATTCGGTTGTGTTCATGTGCTCTGGCAAGGTGACCCATAGGAATAGACCGCCAAGCGGATGAGTCCATTGCACACCATTGGGCATGTTTTCGGCCAGTGAGTCCAGCATGACATCGCGACGCTCCTGATATACGCGGTTGATGACCTGAACGTGTTTATCTATGAAACCACCATGCCCAACTTCATAGGCGACTACTTGGTTGAAGGTGGCCGTATGAAGGTCGGCGCCTTGTTTGGCAAGGACAAGCTTGCGGATGACTTCGGGCGGGGCAATGACCCAGGCCAAACGTAGGCCGGGGGCAAGGATTTTTGAGAAGGTGCTGAGGTAGATGACGTTGCCTGTGTAGGTGCCGCTTTGGTCTCGCAGATTGTTATCGAGCATGACAACAGAAGGCAAGTGTTCGCCTTCAAAGCGTAATTGACCATAGGGATCATCTTCAATGATCGGTACACCATAGCGATCGGCTAGTTCAACGAGCTTCATGCGGCGTTCAAGCGACATGGTGACGCCCGTTGGGTTTTGGAAGTTGGGCAAGACATAGATGAATTTGGGGCCAGTTCGCAGGGCTTCTTCCAGTGCGTCGGTGCGCATACCATCCTGATCAGATTCAACGGGAACGTATTCTGCGCCGTAAGCATTCCAGGCCTGTAGTGCTCCCAGGTAGGTTGGGGCTTCAACCAGGATGCGGTCGCCATGATTGATGAAGATTTTACCGAGCAGGTCTAGGGCTTGTTGTGAACCAGATGTAATCAAGACGTTATCGGCAGTGACGCCAAAGTTGAAGCGTTCTGTGTGGCGAGCGATCATTTCGCGTAGGGGCTGGTAGCCTTCAGATGCGCCATATTGTAATGCCTGCCGGCCATTGGCATCCAAAACGCGAATGCAGGCGGCTTTGAATTCCTCGATTGGGAAGACATCGGGAGCAGGGAGGCCGCCCGCAAAGGAAATGATATCGGGCTGCTCAGTGAGTTTGAGCAGTTCTCGGATGGCGGAACCTTTCATGCGCTGAGTGCGTTGTGCGTAGCGATGATCCCATTGCGTATGCTGCATGTTTGTTTCTCCTTATTTTGAGTTGAAAATCAGGCTTGGGTGCGCCCTACACAGAGCGCACCCAAGCGGGTGTTTAGAGTTTGGGGAAGCGGCTGATGACGGTAGCCGGGGTCGGCAGGGTAATGCGATCGCCAGGTTGCAATTCTGCAGGGGCTTTGGCGGCAGTTTTGGGTGCGCTTTGGTAGATGGCGATGGGGGTGCCTTCGATGGCCGCTTTTAGGTCGAGGCTGGCCTGACCCGTGAGGTAGCCTTCCATGTCAATGGCGCAGCTGGTGACAACACCAATGACTTTGCCTTTGCTATCAAGGACGGGATCGTGTAGGTGGGCCATGCGCACACCTTTTTCGTTAAAGCGGAAGCGCACGACGACAGTTTTGCGTTTGGCTTCGCGGGCGAGATAGGCTTGCCGACCAATGAACCAGGGTTTGTAGGTTTTGACGTAGGAGCCAAAGCCTGCTTCGGCTACGCCTAGGCCCAGGTCGCCGCCCATTTCGTGCCCATAGAGTGGTAGGCCTGCTTCGGTGCGTAATGAGTCGCGGGCGCCCAGGCCGCAAGGTTTGAGTCCAAAGGGTTGTCCGGCCTGTGTGAGTGCATTCCAGAATTCAACGGCTTTGTTGGGGTGAACAAAGAGCTCAAAGGCCATCTTTTCTCCGGTATAGCCGGTGCGGGAGACGATCAGGTCAAAACCACCCACTGTGGCATCGCAAAGTTGGGTGCGTTTGAGCGCCAGGATGCGTTTGCGTGTTGGGGCATCGCAGCCAAGAGCAAGCAGGATGTCGCGTGATTTGGGGCCTTGTAGGGCAATGTCAATGCGCATATCCTGGCCCTCTTTGGGGTCGCGCAGGTTGCGTAAGCGCACATTGCGGCCAAATGCATGCGCCCAGGGTCGTTGACGGTCTACGAGGACTTTTCCTTCGCGTACAGCGTTGAGCCAGGCCCAGTCTTTATCATCGTTGGATGCATTGACGACAACCAGGAAGCGTTCTTCGGCGCGGCGGTAAACCAATGTGTCATCAATAACGTTGGCATCTGGATCCAGGAAGTGTGTGTAGCAAGATTCGCCAACATCCAGACCGCAAATGTCATTAGCGCAGACGCTATCAAGGAAGACTGCGGCATCGGGGCCTTCGGCTTGATAAACACCCATGTGAGAGACATCAAACAGGCCAGCTGCCTGACGGGTGGCGAGGTGTTCTTCGATGACGGAGGTGTACCAGACGGGCATTTCCCAGCCGGCAAAGGGGATGATCTTTGCACCAAGGGCCTGGTGTGTTTCGTACAGTGGTGTGCGGCGCAGTTCGCCTTCTTGTTCTTGCCAGGTGAATTCAGGTAAGGGCTGTTGAGTGGAGGGGGTTTCAATGCCGATATGGAGTGGCTTGGCGGTGTCGAAGCGTTCGCCTTCGGCGCTTGTGATGGGCGCAGCGTCTGACTCGGTGACGAGGATGGGCCCGGGCAGGCGGCGAGTGGGGTCGTCATCAAACTGAACGTAACCATCTGAGAGGTCACGCAGCCAGGTGATGCCAAGGCCAACTTGAGCGGCGGGCAGACTGAAACGGAAGTGTTGTGGCATCACGCAGGTGAGGAAGCCATCAATGCTGCCTTTGGGGGTGTTGAGACGGGTGGGTTGACTTTGACCGGGTTGCAAGTCTTCAACAGCGCTGCTGAATACGTAATTAGCGAAGGTGCGCACATTGCGGCCTTGCAGGTCGTAGCAGGCCCATTCGCCGGGTTTGGAGGGCTGGTCGTCAATGTAGAAGAAGTGTGGGTAGCCGTGCTTTCCAACGGTGATGTCTGCACCTGCTTTTTCGGCCAGAGCACGCACGCGCAGTTTGGCGTCTTCCAATACGCCGAAATCTACTTTGGCGCGTTGGGCAGGGCCCTGACGGGTTTCAACGCTGTAGGGTGTTGTGGCTTGTAAGACATCTGCGATGATGTCAGCAACGGTGCGCATGTCGTTTTCGTCCAGGCCACGTTGGGTCATCCAGGGGGTGCCAAAGCGGATGCCAGAGGCATTGAGAGCAGTTTTATCGCCGGGGATGGTGTTGCGATTGAGGACAATGCCAGCTAGATCCAGAATGCGGGCGGCCATGTCACCGGAGAGGGGGGTGCCGTCGGGGCCGACAATGGTCTTGCAGTCCACATTGGCAAGGTGGGTGTTGGTGCCGCCATAAGAGATGCGCAAACCGCGTTCTTGCAGACGTTGGGTCAGTGCGGCGCAGTTGCGCAGGATGGCTGCTTGCAGCTGACGGAAGGCATCGGTGCGAGCAAGTTTGAAGGTGGTGGCGAGGGCAGCAAAGACGTGCACATGGGGGCCGCCTTGCTCGCCGGGGAAGACAGCCCGGTCAATTTTGCGTGCCATGGCTGCGTCTTGCGTGATGATGCAAGCGCCGCGTGGGCCGCACAATGTTTTGTGGGTGGTGAAGGTGATGACGTGTGCATAACCGACCGGGCTTGGGATGACGCCACCTGCAATCAGCCCAGCGATGTGAGAAACATCCGCTAGCAGAATGGCGCCAACCGAGTCGGCAATGGCACGGTAACGCGCCCAATCGGGCACCCAAGGATAGGATGAGTAGCCGGCGATTAGGATTTTGGGCTTGTGTTCTTGTGCCAGGGCTTGCATTACGTCGTAGTTGATTTGTTCGGTGGTCGGGTCTACGTTGTAATGGATGATTTTGTAGAGCTTGCCGGAGCGGTTGACGGATGAGCCATGGGTCAGGTGACCGCCGTGCAAAAGGTTCATGCCTAAGACAGTATCGCCTGGGTTGATGAGGGCGTGATACACGGCGTTGTTGGCTGGGGCGCCAGAAAGGGCTTGAACATTGACATAGAGCTGATCAGCGGAGACTGTTGGGGTGGCAAAGGCTTCGGCACAGCGGCGGCGGGCGAGTGACTCAACAACGTCTGCGTATTCAACGCCTTTGTAGTAGCGGGGATCGGCGTAGCGGCGATAATGGGCAAGACGGGCTGGGTAATCGAGGATTTCTTGTTCGCTCATCCAACGCGTGTCTTCATCCGGATAGCCTTCTGCATAAAGGTTTTGAAAAACGGAACCAAGCGCATCGCGCACGGCAACGGGGGCAGTGCTTTCGCTGGGAATCAGGATGAGTTTGCGTACCTGGCGTTCAGCTTCGATTTGAATCAGTTCTTCAACTGCTGGGTCAAGCTGGGACAGTGAACCACGAAATAGGTAATCGGCCATAGAATCAGTCTCCTTGTTTGAATTTTCCCAAAAAAGCCTACAACACGCGGCAAGCAAAGCAGGGCGCCTACCGCGTGTTTCTTTTGGTCTGTTATGATTTTAGTCTGCTCAGGCAAGCTGAACAAGTGAAGTTTGTAGCAATTTAGACTGTGATGTTACACATTCGAAGCCGGTGGGGAAGGTTCTTTTTGTTTGATCCAGTCGAGAATGAAGGCAATCACTTCTGCTTTGTTGGGCTCGTTGTGTAATTCGTGGTAGCCGCCAGGCCATTCGCGGAACGTGATGCGCTCGGGCGGAACGCTCTTGGCCATTTGATGGACGGCGGGAACGCTGACGAGGCGATCTGCGCTGCCAACCATGAGCAAGAGTGGTAGTGGAAATTCAGCAGCATGTTGCAGCACCCACTGTCCGTTTTGAATGATATCCAGGCCAAGGCGGGCAGAAATCTTGGGATGGACGAGTGGATCGGCCTGGTATCGGCGAATGACTTCGGGGTCGTTGGAGAGGCCGCTGAGATCGAGGCCATTGTCAATTTGCATGGTGGGCATCAGGCGGTATGCAATGCGGGCGGAAAACAGCGTGGCCCGCGTGGGAGGGGTGGCAGGCGCAAGGCCTGGGCTTGTGGCAATAATGCCAGTTAGATTGGGGCGGCGGTTGAGTGCGTAATAGAGCACAAGAGCACCGCCCATGCTGTGACCATAAAGGAAGAGGGGCAGGCCGGGGTGCAGCAGCGCAGTTTGTTCAAGGAGGTAGTCAATATCTTGCATGGCGACTTCAAAGGAGGGGATGTGACCGAGTTGCCCACCTGTTTTGCCGTGACCGCGCAGGTCAAGGGCCACTACGCTGTAACCAGCAGCATTAAACGATTCGGCAACATGGGCATAACGTCCGCTGTGTTCACCCAGGCCATGCACCAGGGCAATGGCGCCGCGTATTGGTACATCGGGTTGCCATTCTTGGGCATACAACTTTTGTCCATCTCGGGCTCGCCATGAGAATTCAGTATGCGTCATGAGGTTTCCTCCAGGTTGAGATGAAATTTGTAAATGTCTGGTTTATAATCAGTGTGAATTTAGTGTATACCTTTTTTGTGTTTCGGGCAAGCTGCTTGGTGTGCGGATTGTTTGGCTTGGTGGAAAAATCTGCATGGAAGCGAT
>ENA-UOYA01000447-UOYA01000447.1-activated-sludge-metagenome-genome-assembly--contig:-NODE-447-length-54406-cov-264.183125_pt1 | contig 54406 bp, 61 predicted proteins | sample MGYA00238163_ERZ764804 | MGnify/ENA primary metagenome ERZ764804 (study PRJEB28919, sample SAMN05720223) | activated sludge metagenome | isolation source: Anaerobic digester | place: Hong Kong...
ATGGCGGCTCTGCAATTGTCGAATTCGGAATCCCTGCTTTTGGAATAATGACGCTCAAATTGCTTTACTGATTGCGGAGAATCTCGACCTGATTTCCTGTCAAAATTATCCTGTAAATCCTCATCAATCCTGTAAATCCTGTCCAATTATCCCGTAAATCCTCATCAATCCTATGAATCCTGTCCAATCATCCTGTAAATCCTTATCAATCCCGTAAATCCAGTCTAATTCTTCTCCTAAATCCCGTCTAATTCTTCCTTAAGCGCGCCAAAACTTCCTTGTAAAGAGCGCTAGCACGGTATAGACTTCCAGCCTTCCTACTAGCATGGTCAGCGAAAGCCAAAGTTTTGCCCACCAGGGGAAAAATCCGTAGTTGAAGGCTGGCCCAACCTTTCCTAGCCCGGGGCCAATGTTACCAAGATTAGCGATAACCGCCGTGATATTAGTCAGCACGTCTACACCGCTAAAGCTAATTACGAACACAGAGAGAAAGAAAAAAGCAAAGTAGAGAAAAACGAGACCGGATATGTCATAGATGACATTCTTTCGCAATGCCTTGTCTCCCATAAAAATAGTGTAGACACCTCGCGGATTTGCGACATAGCGCATCTCGTTGACAGCCATTTTGAAAAGCACCACGAGGCGAATGACTTTGACTCCACCTCCTGTCGAGCCAGAACACCCGCCGATAAACATCAATAAGAAAAGAACGGTCTGAGAGAGCTGTGGCCACTGCCCGAAATCTGTGGAAGCAAAACCAGTGGTCGTCAGAATCGAGGATACTTGGAAGGATGCATGGCGCAGCGAATCTCCTATATTTCCAAATACTCCCGATACTAATAAATCCACCGCGATAACTAGTGATGATATGACAACGATCGCAAGGTAGACCTTAAATTCGGTGTCTCTAAGGACAGTACCTATTCGCCCTTTTAGGAAATGATAGTGCAGTGTAAAATTCATACCTGCAAGGAACATGAAAATCGTAATGACCCATTGGATGAATCCGCTTTTGTAATAGGCGATGTTCGCATTCTTGGTACCGAAGCCTCCAGTGGCCATGGTGGCAAAACTGTGGCAAATTGCATCGAAGAGAGGCATACCGCCCAAGACTAAAAGGATAATCTCGCAGATTGTGAATCCACAGTAAATCAACCAGAGGGTTTTTGCTGTTTTGGAGATGCGCGGGGCAATTCTATCCACTTCTGGGCTGGGAGTTTCCGCTTCCATAATTCGGATTGCGCTAAAGCCCAAGCTAGGTAGAATCGCAACCAAAAGGACAACAATTCCCATACCGCCGAGCCAGTGCGTTGTCGCTCGCCAGAGCAACAATGGTCGAGGTATTGCTTCGATATCTGTCAATATGCTCGCACCTGTCGTGGTAAAGCCAGATACGGTCTCATAGAATGCGTCTATATAGGAAGGGATATATCCGGAGAAGGTAAAAGGAATAGCGCCTAAGGCCGAAGAAAACACCCAGCTAAAGGTTACAAAGAGAAAACTATCTTTGTTTGTAAGAAAAGGCCTTTCATCATGCCTTGTAATTGTATACATCAGCATAAAAAAGGCCAGACTGATTATGGTCGGTATAAATAGCGAGAAACTAACGCGCCAGGACAGGCCTTCGACAATAGAGAAAAGTCCGCAAGCTAAGCTGAAAATAGAGACAATCAAAAGAATGATGGAAAGCATTCGGAGAATCGATTTGAAATGCATATCATGCTCCAAAAACGCTTTCTAGCTTGCCTATGTGCTCTTTTTTAATAATTAGGCCCACGAGATCATTTTCGAACAGCTTGGTAGAGCCCGTAGGGATATATGTCTTTCCTCCGTGGATAACAAAGGCAATAAGAAATCCTTTTGGAAGATTCATATTGCGTATCTCTACTCCAAGTTGCTCGAAAGAACTAGTAATCTGAATCTCGATGAGCTCGTATTCATTATGGGGGAAGCTATAGAGCCTTCGGATTTTGGCTTTTCTTACCTTGTCGAGTATTGCGCCCGACATAACTGTTTTTTCGTTGACGACTATGTTTATATCGAGCAAATAGAGAAGAGGGCTGTAGAGATCATTTGTTACGAGCGCCAGGCTGCGCCTTGCCCCTGCATCTTGGGCTAGAAGAGCACTTAGAATATTAATGCTCTGCTCCGATGTAAGGCATAGAACAATATCGGCACTTCCGATGTTTTCTTCCTTTATTAGATATTCATCGCTCAACTGATGGTTTATGGCTTCTATATCCGGAAAAGTGGCCGAGAGAGTCTTTAAGGTTTCTCGATTGTCATAGATTACCTTGATTTTTGGATTTCCAAGCAAGGAGAGGGCGCCTTTATCGTGTCCTTTATTGCGCTGGGAACCGGCAGAAGCAGAGAGCTGCCTCATTCCGAGCTCTTTCAGTAATAGAGTAGTAACAGTGCCTGCACCAAGGATAACTATAGAGCTGAATTTTCTCAAGGTGTCTTTGCATGGGCCAAAGAGCTTGTCGAGGATAGATGGCTCGCCGAGAATATAGGCCGCATCTTCTTCTTCGAAAACGAAATCGCCGTTTGGAACTGTCAATTCTTCTTCGCGCAGCACGGCTGGCACCATAAAATCTTGCCCAATGCGAGCACGGATGTCGGCCAGCGATTCGTGGACAAATCTTGGCTCTTTCTTGCATAGAATTCGTCTGAGTTGGATTCCCGCTTCCTTTACGTCGATGATTTCGGGCGACATACCGCGGAAAATTATGCGGGCAATGCTTTCGGCGGTTTCGGCCTCGGGGTTAATGATATAATCGACGCCCAGGATTTTCTTTCCAGTATTCTTAAAGGACGCAAAGTATGGATTGCGCGCTCGAGCAATGGTTTGTACGTTTTTGAAGTTTTCGGCGACGAATCCGCAGGAGACTATATTGGTCTCGTCGCTGCCAGTGCAGGCGATAAACCAGTCTGCATCCGCTACGCCTGCGGCCTTAAGCGTTTCGATGTTTTCGCCATCGCCTTCTTCGACGATACAGTCCAGTTCGTTGGCGATGGATCTCGCTGTATTCGAATTTTTTTCTATGATAACGACATCTTTGTTTTCTGCTATGAGCTCGCTGGCTATAAGAGAGCCGAGCAAGCCAGCGCCCAGAATTACTATTTTCATCGATAGAAGTATATGCGAGCGAGCGCTATTCTGACAATGACATGGCTCTGACGATGATGAGCCTCGCAGTGGCGCGCCCCATAGATAGGCGTTCCTATATTGTGTGCCCTCTAAAACGAAAGCACCGACAAATAGGCGCCTCGACGTTGGTATATTGAGCCTCATCTTTATTTTGCCTACTATATTGTGACAGACTGTGACAGGAGCCTCAGTTGAGCAGCCGCATAGGGAAAGAAAAACTGATTCCTCTCTTATATTTTTTGGGCACTATTCTAGCTGGAAGCCTTCTTTTGGTCTTGCCTATATCGAGCAAGGAGGGCAGCCTCTCATATCTGGATGCTCTTTTCGAAGCGACCAGCGCGGTCTGCGTTACCGGCCTAGCCGTAATAGATACGACGAAGCTTTCGCGCTTTGGCCAAACGGTTATCATTCTCTTGATTCAGCTAGGGGGCTTGGGGATTGTTACATTTTCTACCTTGTATATTTTTATGCCCAGGCGAAGGGTGTCGGTAACAACTCATGGTATGATAAGGGATTATACTCTTTCCTCGGTGGAATATCGCACGCGTAGAACGATACGGGAGATCGTTGGATGGACTTTTGGTTTTGAGCTTATAGCTTCGCTTGTAATATGGCCTACGCTGGCTAGGAATGGATACTCTTTTTATGACGCTATTTTTCATTCTATATCGGCGTTCTGCAATGCTGGATTTTCGACTTTACAATCGGGCATGGAGAGTTTTCGCGATAATGTTATCTTGAATGTGGTTACAATGCTTCTCATAGTCTTTGGAGGGATAGGTTTTATAGTCCTTCAGGATATGGCGCGATTTTTTAAGAAAGAGAAACGACATCTTTCCTATCATTCTTTGGTTGTCTTACGAACGACGTCCGCGCTTATAGTGCTGGGGGCGATCGTCTTCTATTTACTGGAGCATAATCACGCATATAAGGAAATGAGCCAGGGTTCGAAGATTATGGCGGCCTTTTTTCAATCCATAACTTCGAGAACATGCGGTTTCGATACCGTGCCGCAGGCGAATCTCTCGGGTTCGAGCCAGCTTGCAACAATAATCCTTATGTTCATAGGTGCTTCGCCTGGCTCGACCGGCGGAGGTATTAAAACTGTAACGCTGTATATATTGATTCTTGTAGCCTTTAGGATGAGAGAAGGGGGAGATACGATTATCGACAGATATAGAACCGTGACTCCCAATACCGTATTCAAGGCAATTACGGCGCTTGTGAGGGGCGCTATTATAGTTTTGTTTGCAACTGCCATTCTTCTTGTCGCCGAAAGAGCGAGTGGTCACACCATAGGGCTCGAGACTGCTGTTTTTGAGTGCGTCTCCGCATTTGGAACCGTTGGTCTATCCATAGGCATAACTCCATACCTTACGGCTGTTTCAAAGCTTGTACTCATTGCGGCGATGTTTATGGGTAGGGCTGGCTTATTTGTGCTCGCAATTCCACCTTCTAAATATTCGCCGGAGCCTTTTGCCAAATATCCTAGGGCAGATGTGCTGTTATGATTTGCTGTTTTTAAGGAAGGTATAATATGAAACACTTTGCATTTATTGGTCTCGGACCATTTGCGATGTCTATGCTGGAGCGGATTTCGGTAATCAGCGACCAGATTATTGCCGCAGACGAGAATCCAGATCGTATCGAGCATGTCAAAGAGATGGTGTCGGTGGCTTTTACCATGAATCTGCTCGACGAAGAGGCATTCGAAAGGGTATTCCACGAGCCGGTGGATGTAGCGATCGTCGATATAGAATCGAGCGGCCCCGAGCTCTTGCTGGTGACTTTTAGGCTCAAGAAATTGGGTGTGCCCGAAATCATCGTAAAATCGAATTCTGAGGAATATGAAGAGCTTTTGCGGCTAGTTGGGGCGACCCGTGTAGTAAACTCGGACAGAGAAGCTGCCTTAAGAGTAACTCCGCTTGTACTTTCCGCTTCTCTTACAAACTTTATGCCCATAAGCGGGGACCTTGTTCTGGCGGAAGTGATAGCTCCCGATTTTGTGGTGGGAAAGAGCGTCATCGAAGGCGATCTACGCAATACGCGCCATATCAATGTTATCGCTGTAAAATATGCTTCGGAGATGGATTCCTCAGGAACTCACAAAGGAGTTTTTCATAATCTCGATACAAAGTATCGCTTTAAGAGTGGAGACGTGCTCCTTGTAACGGGTAAAGAGAGCGATGTTTTCGAGTTTTCGGGTATTCCAGAGACAATAGAACGTGAAAAAGAAGCGACAAAAATGACAAGCTTCTTAAAAACCATGTTTAACCGCAAGAAAAAAGACATTGCAAATAAATAGCGGCCTTTGGCATTGCTGGAGGGCGGTTGTACGACAATTTAGTGCAAAGATAGCTAGACAACATATCTTCGAGCGCAGTAATCCACATCACGGTGACTGGAGAGCTCGTTGATTCCATTTTCTCGAACCATTACAATAAAGAAGCGGCTCAGGCTTGATATACAGCCTGTGCGCTCCGGCGGCAAATTGTCGTCCGGCAAACTGCGTTGCAGAAAGTATCTGCGCGCGCAATGGAGGTCCCTATGGACATTTTTCAAAAGTGCTTTGATTTCGATCTCGACAGGCAAGCCATGGAAAAAGGGATATATCCTTATTTCCAGCCGCTTGATGGGCTCGAGGGAACCGAGGCTGTCTTTAATGGCCGCAAGCTGATCATGATCGGTTCCAACAATTATCTTGGCCTGACTATGCATCCAAAGGTCAAGGAAGCCGCTCGCAAGGGTCTGGAAGAATATGGTCCTTCCTGTACCGGAAGCCGTTTTCTCAATGGTACTCTCAAACTTCACAATGAGCTCGAAGAGCGCCTCGCCGCTTTTGTCGGGAAAGATGCGGCACTGGTTTTTTCTACTGGCATGCAGACCAACCTTGGGGCGATTTCATCGCTGGTGGATCGCAACGATATCGTCATCGCAGATAAAGACGATCATGCCTCTATAGTGGATGGCTGTAGGCTCAGCATGGGAGAAATGAAGCGCTACATACATGCCGACTTAGACCATCTCGAACGAATTTTACAAAAAGTTCCTAGCGAATCAGGAGCAATGGTCATTGTAGATGGTGTTTTCTCCATGGGAGGAGATATTGCGGATTTGCCGGGTCTAGTAAAACTCTGCGAAAAATATGGAGCGCGGCTCTATGTAGACGATGCACATTCCATTGGAGTTCTGGGCGATGGACACGGTACGGCTTGGCATTTTGGTCTTACCGATAAAGTCGATATCATAATGGGCACCTTTTCGAAGAGCTTTGCATCGCTAGGTGGATTCGTGGCTGGTCATAGAGATGTAATAAACTACATAAAGCATACAGCCCGCTCTTTTATGTTTTCCGCGTCCTTGCCTGCACCCAATGCCATGGCGGCTCTTGCCGCTCTCGATATCATGGAGACAGAACCTGAGCATGTACAACGCCTTTGGGACAATGCCAATTTTATGATGAAAGGCTTCCGGGAGCTCGGTTTCAATATCGGGAAAACTCAGACGCCGATTATCCCCGTAATTATCGGTGAGGATGAAGTATGCTTCCGTTTTTGGAAGGAGCTCTTCGATAATGGGCTATATACCAATCCTGTAATAAGCCCAGCTGTACCGGAAGGAATGGCATTATTGCGTACTTCCTATATGGCGACTCATACTAAAGATCAACTGCAGCGCGCGCTCGATATTTTTGAGAAAGCCGGCAAGAAGTTCGGTATTATTTAGGCAATGAGATAAGAAACTCCACTTGCTGGGTCGCCTAATCTCCTTTGGCTGTCACTATGAGTCCATGTTCCATAAAACTGAAATAGCCAGACTCGGAGAAAATGAGATGATCCAGCATGGGTATGCCTAGGATATCGCCTGATTGCCGAAGTCGTTTGGTTATATCTACATCTTCGTCCGAAGGCTCCAGATTTCCACTTGGATGATTGTGCGCCACGATTATGGCGCAGGCTCTATCTGTAATGGGATCTGCAAAGACTTCGCGCGGGTGCACTACGGTTTTATTGATAAGGCCCTTGGTTACCTCGCGAATAGCATTGACTTCGTGTCCACCATTTAACGATATAACAATGAAATGCTCTTGTCTTATATCCGCAAAATGGATTAGGAGAGGGTAGGCATCTTTGGGCATTCCTATGCGCGTGCCGCGAGTCGAAAAAATCCGTCTACCAAGCTCCAATGCTGCAGCCACGGCGCAACTCTTTGCTTCTCCCATTCCAGATATAAGCATAAGTTCATCGAGATCGCATGAATCGCTGTTTTTCGTGATCTGGTTCAGCACCTCTTTGGCAAGCCTGCGAACAGGCTTGCCGGGAACTCCAGAACCCAGAATTGCCACCACAAGGTCGAGGTTAGATATCGAGCCGCTGCCGAACCTCAGCATTCTCTCTCTTATGTCGAGAGATGGGGTATTAGGTTCTATTTTAAGTTCTGCTTTTTCATATGCTTGCCATTCAGTCATTGTGTCTCCTAATGATTATGACGCATCGAGATTGGTTCTCGATTCAATATATTTCGGTTCAATTAGCATTTAGATAGAGCTTAAGGAGCACTATAGAGCAGCATGCACATAAGAATCCGCAGAGAGCATCATCAGTAGATTGATGGGGCACAACAAATTTGTGTGATCGAGCATTTGCGTTTCAAGGCCAGCTAGAATATAATCAAAAAAGGTATTTGGTTTTTTTGTTAAATCTCAAGTCTCGAGAGGAGGATATGATGAAAAGCATAAAGGGCACAAAGACAGAAGTAAATCTTCTTACTGGATTTGCAGGGGAGTCTCAGGCGCGCAATCGCTATACCTATTTCGCTTCGAAGGCAAAGGAAGAAGGTTTTATCCAGATACAGCTTATTTTTGAGGAAACGGCAAATCAAGAGAAGGAGCATGCAAAGCGATTATTTAAGTTTCTGGAAGGAGGAACCGCAAAAGTCTCTGCGGAATTTCCGGCAGGTGTAATCGGCACCACGCGGGAGAATCTCGCCGAGGCAGCAGGCGGAGAGAATTACGAGTGGCAGGAGATGTATCCAAGCTTTGCCAAAGTGGCGCGAGATGAGGGTTTCGAGGCGATTGCAAGCGTATTTGATTCCATTGCTGTGGCCGAGAAACAGCATGCTAAGAGATATGAAGCGCTTATGGCGAATATCGATGAAGGGCAGGTCTTCAAGCGGGATAAGCCTGTTGTTTGGCGTTGCCTAAACTGCGGTTATGTCTACGAGGGAACCGAACCTCCCAAAGCATGTCCCGCATGTGCTCATCCTCAAGCCTACTTCGAGCTTTTGGCTGAGAATTGGTAATAAAGGAGGCTATGGTATATGACAGAAAGAAAGCAAATTTACAAATGCATGAAGTGCGGTAATATCGTAGAAGTGCTTCATGAGGGGCAGGGTCAGCTCGTGTGCTGTGGAGAACCCATGAAACTAATGGTGGAGAACACGAGCGATGGCGCAAAAGAAAAACACGTGCCTGTACTTGAAAAAACTGCCGACGGCTGGTGGGTGATGGTTGGTTCGATACTACATCCAATGGAAGAAAAGCATTACATAGAATGGATTGAGCTTATCGCCGACGGACATTCCTATCGAGCATACCTTTCGCCTGGGCAAGAACCCAAGGTCTTTTTCCCTGTAAAGGCGGAAAAGGTGGAAGCTAGAGAATATTGCAATCTTCACGGTTTGTGGAAGGCATAAGAGAGCCAAATTTTAAAGGAGCGCACTATGAAGAAGTATGTATGTGATGTCTGTGGTTACATTTATGATCCTGCGGAAGGCGACCCTGACGGAAAGATACCTGCCGGGACCCCATTTGAAGAGTTGCCAGATGACTGGGTCTGCCCGATGTGCGGCGCGAGCAAGGATTCATTTTCGCCAATGGATTGAAAAAAGAGCCACCTGTCTGAAATTAGCCGATGATTTTTGTAATCTAGGCTTTTTGCATCATAAGACGGCGGATGCTTTTTCCGGCAGGGGGCAATAAAAAAGAGGGCACAATAAAAAAGAGGGGGTTTGCGCTCCCTCTTTTTTTATTTTATATATCGCATTATTCTTTTATCTTAATTTTTATGGGCTTGGAGCGTATATGATTTCTCGTGATGATTTTGTGTTCTGCGTAGGCTATAACGGCGACACTGCAATTATAGATGGCAAGGCCAAGAAGGAATTTAGCGGTCTTTCCACCATGGAACTAGCGGAAAAGGGTCTTTACCGAGCAGCTTTTGCATCTGCGCTCTATTCCAAAAATCCCGAAGAGATGAAAGCCTTTATCGAATTTTTCAACAAGAAGGCAGGCACCAGCTATACGGATGCCAGTCAGCTTTCCAGGCTCTTTAGTGTCTATCTCGAAACAATTTCAAAGGCAAAGGCATTATAGCTCGTGCTCGCTCTCGTGCTCGCTCGTACTAGTGACTGCCTAGATGAAACGAAAGCGGACAATGCGAGCCACTTAACGAGTCGATGTGCATGTAATTGGGCGAGTCGATGTGCGTGTCATTGGGGAGTCGATGGGCGCATCTATTGAACCTGCGCGCCCCCTAATATACGATAAAACCAATATGAAAAAGCCTTCGACCATATATCGCTGTTCGGCCTGTGGCCACGAAGAACCAAAATGGCTTGGACGCTGCCCCGAGTGCGGACAATGGAACACAATGGTCGAAGCCAAAACCACAGGGCGCTTCGAAAAAGATAAAACAGCATTCCCCGTGCCACTGGAATCGGTGGATCCAGCTCTCGGCGCGCGGGTGTCCTCTGGAATTTCGGAACTGGATCGTGTGCTGGGCGGTGGTTTTATGCGTGGCTCGGCAGTGCTCTTAGGCGGTGAACCTGGGATAGGAAAAAGCACCCTCCTTTTACAGGCCTGCTCGAAGCTGGGGGCAAAAGGTAAAGCGTTATATATCTCCGGCGAGGAATCTGCGGCGCAAATTCGCCTTAGAGCCGAGCGCGTAGGGGCTCTTTCCAAGCAGATCGAGGTGTTCTGCGGAAACGATATGCATGCTTGTCTCTCCGTGATGGATTCGGCGCATCCACTTCTTACGGTTGTGGATTCAATCCAGACTGTGCATTCAGAGGAAGCGGGGGCAGTGCCAGGAACGCCAAATCAAATAAAATTCTGCACCCAGGAATTCGTCGAGTGGGCAAAAAGCCACGATTCTATTGTTATTCTTGTGGCACATGTTACAAAGGATGGCATGATAGCAGGTCCAAAGGCAGCGGAGCATCTTGTGGATGCGGTAATCAGCTTCGAACAAGCAGAAAATGCCCTGCGAGTGCTTCGCACCAGCAAGAATCGCTTTGGGTCTTCGGATGAACTGGGGTTTTTTCTGATGGGCGAAGCTGGGCTTTCGGAGCTACAGGATCCCTCTGGAATATTCATGGTTAGGCGCGAAGGACAATTGCCTTCGGGCATCGCTGTGGCGATTGTATATGAAGGATCGCGAATTTTGTTGGCCGAGGTACAGGCTTTAACTATTCCTTCGAAATCGGGCATCATGAGAGTGTACTCGGATCGAATCGATCCTCTGCGTGTGTCTCGGATTGCTGCGGTACTCGAAAAGCAGACAAGACTCGACTTCTCAAGCCAGGAAATCTATGTGAATGTGGCAGGGGGCTTGCGGCTCACCGAGCCTGCGGTGGATTTGCCGCTCGCTTGCGCTCTCTATTCTGCGCGATCGGGGCAGGCTCTGCCCGAGGGTTGCGCGCTTGCTGGTGAGCTTTCGCTTGCTGGAGAAATTCGGCCGGTGCGATCCATGGATCGAAGAACAAAGGCAGCCCATCAACTTGGTTTTACGCGGATTATTGGGCCTAAAGCCGTGCCCGCAGGCGAGCAGCTTGTAGATATGCGCGCTATAAGGGCTAGCGCTGGGAAAGCCGGTGCCGCTGAAGCTGAAACGGCGGCAAAAGCCGTTGCAAATAAGGCTGAAGCAGCCAAGGCCGCTGCCGCAGCCCATTTGGGACAGACTTTGCCCTGGCTAGGGGCTTCTTCTCTTCGAGAATCGCTGCGAATTCTTTGGGGTCAGGGAACTTAATATGCAATTTATCAACAATGGGCAACGAATAGCTGGGCTTGTAGTGCCGCTCTTATCGCTGAGGAAAAACAAGAATGCCGCATGCGGAGCGTTTTCCGACCTGCTGAGCCTTGGGAAAATAGCAAAGAAATGGGGACTTTCTCTGATTCAGCTTTTGCCGCTCAACGATACGGGAAATGGGCCATCGCCCTATGCTGCCATAAGTGCCTTTGCTCTACACCCAATATATATTTCTCTCTCCGATTCGGTCGATACTATGGCTCTTCTTGGGCTGCCTTTTAGAGATGAGGTAGCAAGGGAGTTGGTGCGTGCGGAGAAGGCTCTGAATTGTAGATTCGGAAGCGAGGCGGGCATTCAAGAGCAGCGATTTCAATTCGAAGCGGTGCTACAGCTAAAAATAAATGCGCTTCGAAAGGCATGGGATGCGAGTCGAGATATCTGCAGTTCCCTTGCTGAAGCTTTTGCAGCCCGAGAGAGCTGGGCTAAACCTTATGCCTGTTTTGTCGCTCTAAGGGGAAAATTCGGCTTGGCGCCTTGGTGGGAGTGGCCGGAGTGCCAAAATGTCTTGCCATCAGATATAGATAAACTTTGGTTCGAGCCGGAATTAGCCGAAGAGGAGCGATTTCGACTCTGGCTTCAGGTGCTCGCTCAGGAGCAACTAAGGCGCGCAGCCCAAGCAGTACATAAGCTTGGTATCGATATTATGGGCGATATACCAATTCTCCTTGCCAAGGATTCTGCCGATGTATGGTTTCAGCGCGAAATATTTATTCTAGACAAACAGGCCGGAGCGCCTCCAGACATGTATTCGCCCAGGGGACAGAACTGGGGTTTTCCTCTATATGATTGGGATGCACTGCGCGAACGGGATTATAGCTTCTGGCGTCAACGCCTGCAGGCTGCGGACAGTTATTATACCGCATATCGCATAGACCATGTGCTGGGCTTTTTCCGTATCTGGGCAATAAGTATCCATGAGAGCGATGCCTATCTTGGCGCCTTTGAGCCTTCTCGGTATTTGGAGTTTGAAGAGCTCAAATCTATGGGTTTTTCGGACGAGCGCATCGCTTGGCTATCGAAGCCTCATATTTCCGAATGGAAAATACGAGAAGCCGAGAAAAGATGCCTCGATGCAGAGGTAGTGCTGTTTGCAGATAGCAAGGACGCAGGCACAGATAAAAAGCAAGAAGAAGAGCAAGAAGAAAAGCAAGAAGAAGAGCGGGCTAAGACGAAGGCGCTATTTGCCCAGCGCCTCGAAGAACTCGGTAATTCCTGTTTTGTGCGCATAAAGAATGAGCCGCTCTTTTTATTCAGACCCGAAATCATAGGGACAGCGGACATAGACGCACTTTTTAGGCCTTTGTATGCCGAGTTCCCCAAGGTTGCACAGATTCTAGACGAATATGCCAGTACGATGCGCGATTGGTGGATCGATAGGGCACTCTATCAATTCGAGCCCGATCGATTTGTCTTTCAGTGGAGCTATAGAGAAACGACAAGCTGGAAAAGCCTTTCGCTCCAGGAACGAGCGGCCTTGGAGGCAAAGGCCGGGGCCATCGGTGCGGAGTCGCTGGACATTTGGGAGAAACGAGGTCGTGAACTTCTTTCGATGCTTGTATCGGCAAGCGAAATGCAAGCCTTTGCAGAAGATTTAGGCGCTGTTCCACCCTGTGTGCCCAAGGTTTTGCGAGAGCTAAAAATCCCAGGGCTACGGGTAATGCGCTGGGAACGAGAATGGGACAAGCCAAATCAGCCACATATACCATTTGAAAGATACGAACCGCTTTCTGTCGCATGTACCTCTGTGCACGACTCCACAAACTTGCGCCAGTGGTGGCAGGAGGAAGCAGATAGATTGCAGATATGGGCAATGTGCCGGGCTCTTGCGGAGCGCGACAAGCTTTTGAAGTCGCTCATCGAACGTTGCGGGGAGACAGTTCCTGAACGGCTCGGCCCCAGCGAGGCAGCCGTTTTGGTGCGCGCACTGGCGCTATCGGGCTCCATCGTTGCTGCCTATCCAGTGCAAGATATTCTCGCTTGTCACCCGGATTGGAGATCGGCCGATCCTCGGGATGAGAGGATCAACGTACCTGGTACGACTCTACCGACAAACTGGATGTACAGAATGCCCATCGATCTAAGCGCGCTTGTTAAAGATGAAGACTTTGCAGGCTTCATTTCGGAGATTATGGCTAGAGGAGCGCAAGTGTGAACAATTCGGCACAGAGAGTACGGCAAATTGCGCGTACGACTATCAAAAGAACCATCGATACGTCGCTATTTCTAATAAAGATAATGGTTCCAGTTAGCCTTTTGGTTGCGCTTCTTGGTTGGAGCGGGCTGTTGGAAAAAATCTCCGTGGTCTTGCATCCACTTATGCGCCTTTTGGGCCTGCCTGGAGAAGCTGCACTTGTGTATATTTCTGGAGCGCTTCTCAACAATTATTCAGCCATAGCCGTCATGAGCTCGATGAATCTCAGCCTTCACCATGCAATCATCCTGGCTGTAATGTGCCTAATCTCTCACAATCTTATCGTCGAGACCGCCGTTATGAAGTCGATTGGATCTTCAGGAACCAAGATGGTGATCTTGCGGGTAGGTGTTGCATTCTTGGCTGGTTTTATCCTAAATCTCATACTCCCTTCGTCGTTTTCGGAAATACAGCTTTTCCATACTACTGCAGTGGCGCATAGTCCTTTCTGGCCAATGATTGGCGCTTGGGCTATATCGACATTGAAACTAATTGGACGAATCATTCTTTACCTTTTTGTATTGATGCTTGCCGAGACGCTTTTGGAACAATTCAACCTAATGGAGAGACTATCTCGCTGGCTCGGTTGGCTAATGCGTATATTTGGGCTCCAACCTTCGATGAGTTTTCTATGGATAGTGATCAACATAGTGGGTTATGCCTACGGTGCGGGAATAATCAAAGCCGCGCGCGACGAAGGGCGAATGACGGCTAAGGAAGGAGATCTCTTCAATCATCATGCGGCGATTTCGCACTCGCTCCTTGAAGACACAGTGCTCTACGGGGCTATTTCCTTGCCAATCTTTTGGCTTATCGTGCCGCGCATTCTGCTTTCTATAATTGTTGTATGGTTGGAGCGACTGCGGCGAGAGCTGTATCGTCGTTCTCTCAAGGCAGGAGTTGCCTGAGCCTTTTAGATTGCCAGCATCGTTGCCGTTCTATCTCGAAATCGTTACTATAAAATCGAGTATAGATAAAGAGTCTCTTACATTATTGCAAGGAGCCTTACAAGAAATGAAATTTGCTGAGCCACAGACCGCAGAAACGGAAACCAAGAAACCCGAAGAGCCTTTGAATGAGCGCTTCCTTAAGACCCGAACCGTGCTTCTAGTTGGTGAGATCGACAAAGATCTCTCGGAAAAAGTAGTGCGCCAGCTCCTATTGCTTGAAAGCATCTCAGAGGAGCCAATAACCCTGCTTATCGATTCTCCTGGTGGAGATGTGTATGCCGGATTCTCCATTTTTGATGTGATTAGATTCATAAAGGCACCAGTCAGGATCGTTGGCATAGGGCTTGTCGCTTCTGCGGCGGCGCTGATTCTGATAGCGGTTCCTAAGGATCGTCGCTTTGGTTTGCCAAATTCTTCATATTTGATTCATCAGCCATTATCTGGAATGAATGGTGTAGCGACGGATATAGAGATTCATGCTAAGGAACTCGAAAGGACACGTTTGCATATAAATGAGCTGCTTGCGGAGGCGACAGGGCAAGCGCTGGAAAAGATCATAAAAGATACCGATAGAGATTTTTGGATGAATGCCCAAGAGGCAATGCAATATGGACTTATTGGAAAGGTAATAATGTCCAGACAAGAGCTCGGCTGAGAAGTTGGAGTATTATTTGGGAATTATTGCTGCTTTTTGATTTTGGCGTCGCAGGTTTTAATTGCGGCGCTGTAATTTTTTGGCGCTTCAAATTTATAGCGCTGAAATTTTGATTATAACGCTTCAAATTTAATTCTAGCGCCGATATTTTTGGCGCCACAATTTTATTTTTATCGCAATTTTGAAGCGCCGATAGTGCCGGATAGCGTCTTTCTTGTAAGGAGGAAAGGTGCATCCGGCATTTCTTTTTCTTTCGATTATTGCAATGCTGGCAGTAGGCTGCCAGTGCTCCCTACCGCCTCTGCACACAGATAATGAGATCAATATCGTGTCATACAATGTGCATAACCTTTTTGATGCGGAGGAGAGCGGAAAGGAATACCCTGAATTTAGACCTTCCAAAGGAAATTGGACAAAAGAGCTCTATGCCAAAAGGCTTGAAAATGTTGTAGAAGCCGTTCGCTCGCTATCCAGCACTGAGGCTAATGGGAGCAATCGTTGCTCGGATCCAGATATTTTATGTTTCCAGGAACTTGAGAACGAAAAGGTTCTCTTCGATCTTGCTGGGCGCCTTGGTCATGGAAAACTCCGCTATTGGGCAATAAGTGGTCCTGAAGAGAGCATAATTCATACTGGTATTTTGTCGCGTTTTCCGATAGTAGCTGTTCATTCGCATTCGGTGACAAATGCATGGGGGCTTGGCATTTTGCGAGATGTGCTGGAGGTGGAATTCGAATGCGGTGGTGTGGGCAGAATGGTTATCTTCGCCTGTCATTGGAAGTCCAAGCTGGAAGGAGAAGCGGAGACGGAACCAGCTCGACGGGCTGCAGCGGCATTGATTGCGAATAGAATACGAAAGCTCCAGGTGGAACGGCCTTCTGTTCCTATAATTGTCTGTGGAGACTTCAATGAATCACCCGATGAATACCTCCGTGTAAACAGGTGCTATCCTACGGCGATAATGTGCTCTGGAGTGGGAGTTCCTGCTATGGCCATTGAAGGAGAACCTCTTTGGGCTTATGGCAGTTTAGATAGCGTCCAAGACGCCGATAGTATACTAAGCGCCGATAGCGTCCAAGACGCCGGTCTTTATGAAAGAATAGAGCTCTACACTCCATGGGTGGAGCATCCCGATAAGTTCAGCCTTGCCTATAGAGAGAAGCGTGAACAATACGATGGTTTCTTGCTTAACAGAAGTCTAAAGGATGGTATCGGTCTGGAATACCAGGATTTCTATGTCGCGGATGCTCCAATGCTATTCACTGCCGAAGGTGTTCCTCGTGAGTGGAGGGGAACTGATGGATATTCCGATCATTTGCCTGTTGAGCTCGTACTTTCAGTCGTTGAAGGTGTGCGATAATGGCTTTCTTTAACCTTCGTCGCGGGGGAATGAAGCATCCTTGTCGGCGTTCAAAGCATATAGTAAATTATATATTTGGAGGCTTGTATGGTTTCTGGAGTTGTGGCGCTATTTCTTTTGTTGTTGGCGGTAATAGCTATTGTTGTATTGACGGGAAAGTATAAAATAAACGCTTTCCTTGTGTTAATCGGCGTATCTTTTGTTTTTGGACTTCTGATTGGGCTACCGGCTCTGGATGTTGTTGCGGGGATTAAGAATGGATTTGGAGGGACGCTGACAAGCATAGGCATTGTAATAGTTGCGGGTACCATCATGGGCACAATACTCGAAAAAACCGGTGCAGCGCTTTCGATGACCAAGGCCATCCTTAAAGTTGTAGGCAAATCGCGTGCTCCTTTGGCCATGAATATAGCTGGCTATATAGTATCCATTCCAGTTTTTTGCGATTCCGGCTATGTGATTTTGAACCCACTAAACAAAGCACTTGCAAAAGAATCCGGGATTTCGATGGCAGTGATGGCGGTGGCGCTTTCTACGGGGCTATATGCGACTCACACGATGGTTCCGCCTACTCCAGGGCCTATAGCGGCAGCCGGGGCATTGGGTGCAGATCTAGGGAAAGTCATTCTTTTAGGTCTTATTGCGGCTATTCCAGCCTCTCTTTCTGGGCTTCTTTGGGCGACCAAATTCGCCAAGAGATATGAAATCGAGCCCGAAATCCACGAGACTTATTCCGAAATAGTAAAAAAATTCGGCAAATTGCCGAATACATTTCTTTCCTTCTTGCCAATCGTGCTTCCGATTGTGCTTATTCTGCTAAAGAGCGTTGCGGAATTCCCTTCCAAGCCTTTTGGCAATGGCGATTTCCGTGTGTTTTTATCTTTCATTGGTGATCCTGTAACCGCACTTATCCTCGGTGTGCTCTGTTCTTTGCTTTTGGTTCAGAAAAATGAACTAAAGAATGCCATTTCGGATTGGATGGGAGAGGGAATAAAGGAATCTGCTATCATTCTAGTCATAACTGCGGCAGGTGGCTCTCTGGGCGCCATCATCAAGGCAAGCCCGATCACGGATTTCATCAAGACAAACATGGCGAGCATGCATCTAGGAATTTTGCTGCCATTTATAATTTCCGCAGCTCTCAAAACCGCTCAAGGTTCGTCGACCGTGGCTATTGTTACCACTGCAGGAATTATGGCGCCTCTTTTACAGACGCTCGGTCTAGATCCAGCTCTTACGACCATAGCCATCGGCGCAGGCTCAATGGTTGTTTCGCATGCAAATGACTCCTATTTCTGGGTGGTTTCCCAATTCTCGGGTATGCCTGTAAATATAGCCTATAGGGCCTACACCTCCGCAACGGCCGTGGAAGGAGTAGTAGCGTTCTTGATGGTCCTCGTATTGTCCTTGTTTGTTTAGTGAGATAATCTAGAAGGCCAATGAACAAATTCTATGCGAATATCTGCGAACGTTTTGGCCTTAATGCCTATGTTATGGGGGATTATCAAAAGGCAGAGAGCTGGTTCCGGAAGCTAGAGCAATCGGAACCAAACTCAATCCGCGTTTTGAGAAATCTTGGAGTTATTTCTCTTGCGCTGGGGAGATCGGAAGAGGCAGAACGATATTTATTAAGAGAAGAAAAGCTCTATGGTCCATCCTTCTATCGCCATTCGGCTCTTGGCGATCTTGCGTATGCGACGGGCAAAAGAAAAGAGGCGGCAAAGCGATATCGGCTTGCGCTCAAAGACCCGGAATGTGCCGAAGGCGGCAAGGCTTTCCATATGAGAGAATTCATAGAGCAACGCCTTGCGATGAGCGAAGATGAAAAGAGATTCGCTAATGCGATGAAAGCCATGGAGATTTTCAAGAAAGCAGAGGAATTGAGAGAATCTGGTGAACATTTGGAAGCCATAAAGTATTTTATGGAATCCTTTGCTCTGGATGAGACAAACTGGCCTGCACTCAACAATGCCGCCTCGATTCATTTGAACGCGCTTAAAAATCCTGCGGAGGCAGAGCCTTTGTTTCGGCAGGCCTTCGAGCTCTCTCGTAGCCCTCAGGTAGCTAGGAATCTCGATCTATGCATCCAAGCTCTCGAGAAGAGCCAGAAAAATCAGGGTCAGAAAAAGCGATGGAGAGTGCGAGCATGAGGAGGAGCTTTGAGCGCTCCTTGCGTGTGGATGCAGAGGATATTTTCCGAGCCGCGGTGGATAGGGTTATGCCAAGCCGGCTTTTTTCCTATTGCCTTTCGCTGGAAGGTTCGATACTGAGCCTTTATGATGGAGAAAAACCACAGCTCTATGACTTATCCAAATATGATCATGTGGTGATAGCGGCCTTTGGAAAGGCTTCGATTCCAATGGCAGTAAGTCTGGCATCGATTCTGGGCGAACGAGTTACAGAAGGGCTGGTAGTCTCTAAAGCCCCTGAAAGTGGACAGAATTCGAGATTTTCTGAGGATATCGAAAATCTTTTCACATCTCGTTCTATTCGCTATATCGAGGGAAGTCACCCCGTTCCGGATGAAAGGTCGGTGCAAGCCGGAAGGGAAATGCTAAATCTAGCTATGCGGGTAAGGAAATGGGAAGAAGTCGGCAAAAGGACTCTTGTATTTGTACTGGTCTCTGGAGGAGGGAGTGCTCTGCTGGCGGTTCCTGCTTCGGGTATATCGCTTGAAGACAAGGCGGAAGCCACAAGGCTTCTATTGGCTTGTGGAGCTACAATTCACGAGATCAATACAGTGCGCAAGCATCTATCTGCCATAAAAGGTGGTCTTCTGGCAAAGGCTTTTTCCCCTTCGCGGATAATTGCACTCATCCTTTCGGATGTGATGGGCGATGATTTAGATACCATTGCTTCAGGTCCTACGGTTCCAGACACGAGCACTTGGCAGGATGTGAAATCGATATTCGATAGATATGCACTATTGGACAAACTGCCAAGGTCCATAGTTCAAGCCGTAGAAGATGGACTCTCCGGTATTAGACCAGAAACTCCAAAGCCGGAAGATCCAACTTTCGATTTATGTTCGACAATACTTGTGGGTACCAATTATCATGCTATTCAAGAGGCTGAACGTAAGAGCAAAGAGCTAGGCTACAATACTCTTGTGCTTGGGAGTCGCTTTTCTGGCGAAGCTCGCGAAATAGGCAAGGTTTTTTCCGGAATTGTCCAGGATATTATACTGCATGGAGTTCCAGTTTGCACGCCTGCATGTATCATTGCCGGCGGAGAGACGACCGTTACTCTCCGTGGCATGGGTAAGGGAGGAAGGAATCAGGAAATGGCCCTATCGGTGCTAAATGAGTTTAATCATTTCCCGCGCTCTGTTCGCTCGGGTCTGGAAAAGACGCTCTTTTTGTCGGCTGGTTCCGATGGCAACGATGGGCCTACCGATGCCGCAGGAGCCTTTGCCGACATTGATACGCTCGAAAATGCACGTCGACTTGCGCTGAATCCTTCGGAATTTCTGGCCAATAACGATTCCTACACTTTTTTTTATGAGGTTGGCGGCCTTTTTGTGACTGGTCCGACCGGCACGAATGTATGTGACATTCAACTACTTATCGTGCGATAAATTTTTCTGGAGATTATTTATGAAGAGTGATCCGCAACTAAAACTAGCGGTTCTTATCGATGCAGACAATACTCAGCCTACCATTATCGATGGCCTTCTCGCGGAGATCGCTAAATATGGCGTTGCCAGTGTTAAGCGAATCTATGGCGATTGGACTAACCCGAATCTTCGAGGCTGGAAAGAAAGATTGTTGGAGTATGCCATCCAGCCCGTTCAGCAGTTTGCCTATACAACTGGCAAAAACTCTACGGACAGCGCGATGATAATCGATGCGATGGATCTCTTGTATACCGAAAACTTAGATGGCTTCTGTCTTGTGTCTAGCGATTCGGATTTTACAAGGCTTGCGGCAAGGCTCCGCGAGGACGGCAAGCTTGTGCTTGGTTTTGGTCAGCGCAAGACGCCTAAGCCTTTTGTGGCAGCCTGCGACAAGTTTATCTATACCGAAATTCTGCAAGCCAATGTCGGTGAAACCGAGGAAGGCCGCGAAAGCTCGTCTGAAAAGGAAAGCGGCAAGGGCTCTCCGCCGCAGGCCGACATAAAGAGCGATACAAAGATGAAGGCTTTGCTGGCAAGTGCAGTAGACGAAGCCGCGGACGAGTTTGGATGGGCCTATCTCGGCGAAGTGGGAACCTATCTTGCAAATCGTCTCCCAGAGTTCGATCCGCGCAACTATGGTTTTAGAAAGCTTGGCGACCTGATTAAGGCTGTGAATCTATTCGAGATCGATGAGCGCACTAACCCCATGGTGCCCGGCAAGCAAGTCTATCTAAGATTGAAACAGCGCGGGAAAAGTTAAGGTCAACGAATCTAAGTGAATGGTAGGATTTTGTCATGCGAGTTCTGTCTGTTCTAGCAACTGCTTTCATATTGGCATTTATATTGGTTGTAATCGTATCGTGTTCGGGCCAGAAGAATAATCGGCTTTCTTCTTTGCCTACGGATATCCGTACTCAGGTAGAAGAAGCTCTTTCAGCGGTGCAATTTAGCGATACCGATCGAGAGCGAGTGCTGGATGCAATAAATAAGGATCCATCCGGCTTTGTGGTGCTTTTTCGCGAAGTATGTGAAGTGATGAAAAAAGATCCAGACCTTCTGTCTCGCGTCGACAAGCAGAAAGCCCTATCCGCCCAGTATGTACCCATGGATCTTGTAGACCTAGATGGTGCTTTCCCATATATCGTATCCAAAAAAGGTATGAAATTGCGCAAGCCCGCGCAAGAAGCGCTTGTCCGCATGGCGGAGATGGCAAAAAAAGATGGGATTACTCTCGTTGTCTCTTCTGCCTATCGCTCTTACGACTATCAGAAGACCGTATTTGAACAGAATGTCAATGAAATGGGAAAGGCCGAAGCCGAGCGCGTATCCGCAGTTCCCGGAATGTCTCAGCACCAACTCGGCACCGCCGTGGATTTTGGATCCATAAGCGATGAATTCGCGGGTAGCGCGGCTGAGCGCTGGCTTGCATCGAATGCAGGAAAATTCGGCTTTTCGCTTTCCTTTCCGAAGGATATGGAGAATATAACCGGTTATAAATGGGAGAGCTGGCACTATCGCTATATTTCGCCGCCTGCAGTGGAACTGCAGGAGCGTTTCTTTCTGGGCATTCAGCAGTATCTAATCGAGTTCCTCGCAGCCCTACCCAATTAGTCGAAAACGATCCGTCCAAGAATATCCGCCACCGCGTCCTCCTCATAGTCTAGGACTTCACCTTTATGCGCGCTTGAAGTAGGCTAACCTCAATGACTTCGCGCAATCAAGAGAATTCGCACAATCAAGAGGATTCACGGAATAAAGAGAATTCGCGGAATAAAGAGAATTCGCACGAGCAAGTGAACTCGCATGGGCTCGTCGGGTTTTCGGAGGATACTGCCGCCGAGCTTGCCTCGCAGGCTTCATCAAAAATGGTCAGAAATGCGGGCAAGCTTTCGCTCCTCACCTTTGTTTCGCGCGTACTGGGCCTAATCCGCGAGATGACCAAGGCGCGCTTTCTTGGAACTGGCATTTATTCGGATGCCTTTACGGTCTCTTTCATTATTCCCAACTTTCTTCGCCGCCTCTTTGCCGAAGGTTCGGTAACTGTAGCTTTCATTCCTACATACAAGGGTTATCTTCATGCCCACAATGATAGCGAAACGCACGAATTCCTATCCGCAAGCCTCACGGTTCTAAGCATCTGCGTTACGATCGTGGTGGCAATAGGAATTGCCTTTGCGCCTCTAATTGTGAGGCTGTTTGGTTCGGACCCCGCCGAAACCGCAATCCTAACGCGTATCATGTTTCCCTTCCTTGCATTTGTTTCTATTGCCGCTCTTCTGCAAGGCATTCTGAATGCGCATGAGGTTTTTGGCCCTTCTGGATTTGCGCCTATTCTATTCAATGTCTGTTTTATTGTGGTGCCGTGGATTCTGGGGAATCGCCTTGGTAATCCCGCTAGATCGATGGCCGTTGGTGTAGTAATAGGCGGTCTTGCCCAAGCTTTAGTTCAACTTCCTGCTGTATTGCGGCTTGGTACCCATATAGGGTTTATGAATCCAATCCGAGCTTTCAAGAATCCTGGAATGCGCAAGGTTTTTGTTCTCATTGCGCCAACAATTCTTGGCATGGCCGCTTATCAGGTCAACGACCTTGTAAGCACCGCATACGCTTCGCGCGCTGGTACGGGGGTAGCATCTAGCCTTCAGTATTCTCTGCGCCTTCAAGAGCTGATTTTAGGTATCTTTGCGGTCTCCGCTGGAACCGTGCTTCTGCCTCGCTTGGCCGATACGGTTAGGCACGGGGCTTGGACAGAGTATTCAAAGACGCTTGGCAGCACAATGCGGTCTTTGCTCTTGCTTACCGTACCCGTGGCGGTTTTTTCCATGGCATTTACGGTGAGGATAGTAACGCTACTTTTCAAAAGCGGCGATTTTTCTGATGTCTCGGTTCAGCTCACCGCGAGCGCTTTTTTCTGGCACCAAAGTGGCCTTGTCTTTATTGCGATGAATAGGCTGATCGCTCCAGCCTTCTATGCTCGAAGCAATACTAAGACACCTACATGGGCGGGAATAGCGAGTTTCGCTGTAAATATCGTCCTTGTCCTGCTTCTGGCTTTTAGATTCCAGGGTCCAGGAATTGCTTTCGCGCTATCCTTTTCTAGTGCTGTAAATACTGTCTTGCTGGTTTGGGCGCTTATCAAAGATAACATCGAAGGCATAAGGAACGAATTATGGCTCTCTCTAAAATATATGCTAAAAATGCTGGTGTTTTCGGCTATCGCTATTGTGCCAGCGATCTTTGTGGATAAGGCTGTGTCTAAAGTTGTTGCGGAATCTGGCTCTAGGCTCGTATATGCAGGTCTTCCTCTTGTAACTTCGACGCTTGTATTTGCAGCTATAGGTATCGCTTTGCTAGTGTTGACAAAAGATACGGTTGCTGCTTCAATAACGACTGCGTTGTCTCGCAGGAGCCGCGGAAAAAACGCATCACAATCTTGACACATCCCTACATGAGTGATATATTCGCCAAGCTCTATTTGCGCCCCTGTAGCTCAGTTGGCAGAGCATATCCATGGTAAGGATAAGGTCAACGGTTCGATTCCGTTCGGGGGCTCGAGTTTATTTTAGGATTATTCCGGCGTGCACAATTGTGGATCGCCGCGAAAGGAATGGGAATCATGGCATCCAAGAAAAAGCAGAATGCAGAGATAATTGCTCTTCAATGCACTGAGTGCAAGCGCCGCAACTATACAACCAAGAAGAATCGAAAAACTACACAAGAAAAGCTTGAGCTCATGAAATATTGCAAGTGGGATCATAAGCACACGCTCCACAAAGAAACAAAGGTAAAATAAACGGTCTTAGGCCAGTAGCTCTAATGGTAGAGCGCCGGTCTCCAAAACCGGACGTTGTGGGTTCGAGTCCTACCTGGCCTGGTAGCAAAATAACGCAAATGATGCTGTGCTTGTGTACGGCACAATGTGAAGGGGGTCCAAGGAGCCGCCATGAAGAAGATAATTCAGTTCTTCAAAGATAGCTATGCAGAGCTTTCAAAGGTTGTATGGCCATCTAAAGATGAAGTAATCGCTTCGACAAAAATAGTCATTATTTCAACAGTGGCGGTAGCTCTTGTGCTCGGCCTAATCGATTTCCTCATTGTTCTGGGAATCGAGGTCGTTTTCCGATAAGGTAGAGGCGGGATGGCAAAATCCTGGTATATTCTCCATGTTTACTCCGGTTATGAAAATAAGATAGAGAAGACTATACGAATGCTCATCGATTCCGGCGAGCTTTCGCGAGATATCGTCACCGATGTCAAGGTACCCACCGAAGAGATATCTGAATTAAAAGAAGGGAAGAAGCGCGCTGTATCTCGAAAGATTCTTCCTGGATATATTCTTGTGGAGATGGATCTGCCCGAAGATGGCTGGAAGGCAACCTGCGCAACCATACGGAATATCAATGGTGTTACAGGTTTTGTAGGATCGTCTTCTAATGCAAGACCTCAGCCCATCACAATGGAAGAAGTCAAACGCATATTCCAGCGCACAGGCGAGTTAAAAGGCGAGCGTCCTGTCTACTTCCGTCAGTCATTCTCTGTGGGAGAGCAGGTCAAAATAACACAAGGGCCCTTTGAGTCGTTCTCGGGAGTCATCGATGAAGTGAATACCGAGAAAAACAAAATCAAGGTGAGTGTGCAGATTTTTGGAAGATCGACTCCCGTAGAAGTCGATATGGCACAGGTTGAAAAAATATAGGTTCTCATCCCTCCATGGGATGCAGAGATCTTTATAAAGCAGCATACCAGCATAGAGTCTGATATGCTTCTCAGATAAGGGGTTTTTGCTCTAATGATGGGAGTCTCCATGGTATGGAGACGCTACCCCGGCAATACAATGCCGGGTATACCACGATAGGAGAAAGGCTATGGCCAAAAAGAAAATCACTGCAATAGTCAAACTGCAGTGTCCGGCTGGAAAGGCGACACCGGCTCCTCCCGTAGGACCTGCGCTTGGTCCTCATGGTGTTTCGGCGCCCATGTTCTGTCAACAGTTCAATGAGCGCACGAAAAATATGGAGCCTGGGCTAGTTATACCAGCGATTATAACTATTTATCAGGATAAGACATTCACGTTTGTCCTGAAAACGCCTCCCGCGAGTGTGCTCATCAAAAAAGCTTGCGGTATAGAAAAGGGTTCTTCGTTTCCTCAGAAGGACAAGGTTGCAAAGCTCTCGAAGGCAAAGCTTGAAGAAATTGCCAAGCAGAAATTGCCAGACCTAAATGCAAATGATCTCGAAGCCGCGAAACGCATAGTTGCGGGGACCGCAAGGTCGATGGGTGTGGATGTGGAGTTGTGATATGAAACGCGGCAAGAAATACATTGAAGTAGCCAAGAAAGTGGATCATTCGCAAGCCTATGATATCGGGGATGCTTGTGCACTCGTCAAAGAACTCAAGACAGCCAAATTCGATGAAACAGTGGAAGCACATATAAGGCTAAACCTTAAGAAGAGCCAATCTGTACGCGATACAGTTGTCCTTCCTCATCAATTCCGAGCAGAGAAGAGAATTCTTGTATTCTGCAAACCCGAGCGCGCCAAAGAAGCTCTCGAGGCAGGAGCCACCTATGCAGGGAGCGATGAATATATCGAGAAAATCAAGGGCGGATGGCTTGATTTCGATATAGCCGTTGCGACACCCGATATGATGAAAGATGTCGGCAAATTGGGTATGGTGCTCGGACGCCGTGGCCTTATGCCGAACCCTAAGACAGGTACGGTTACAAACGATCTGAGCAGCGCGCTCAGCGAATTGAGAAAAGGCCGCACCGAATACCGCACCGATAAGTCAGGGATTATTCACCTGCCAGTTGGCAAGGTATCCATGGAGGCCGAGAAAATTGCCGAGAATCTAAGCACGCTTGTAGAAGAGGTAAATCGCAAGCGCCCTTCTGATGTCAAGGGCGATTTTGTCGCTTCGGTATTCTTGACGCCGACCATGGGGCCAAGCGTCAAAGTCGCACTGAACAAATCGGAGAAGAGGTAAGACTATGGCCATTAAAGCATCGAAAATTCAACCAAGAAAAGTCGAAGCCATAGGCATGCTTAGAGAGATGATCTCGGGCTCGAACGATTTTATCTTTACAGAATATAGAGGCTTGACAGTCGAACAGATTACGACATTGCGGCAGCAACTGCGCGAGAAGGGTGTAGAACTCCATGTTGTCAAGAACAATTTTGCACGTTTGGCCTTCGAGGAGCTCGGTTATTCGCATGCAGTAGAGCTTGTGCTAAAAGGACCCACCGCCGTTGCCTTTATCAAGACCGATTCTAATGAAGTTGCCAAGATTCTGCTCGATTTTGCCAAGGAAACGCCTGCCTTGATTATCAAGGGTGCAATGATAGATAAAGAATTCATGGATGCTGATAAGGTCGAGGCATTCAGCAAGCTACCTGGCCGCAATCAGCTAATAGCAATGCTAATGTCTACCATGCAAGCACCGGCGCAGAACCTCGTCTATGTAATCAATGCTATTCCGACTAAACTGGTTCGCGTTCTCAAGGCAATCGAGGAAAAGAAGGCGAAGGAAGAGGCTCTTTGAGCTGTTTTTTAGCATGTTTTTTAGAAAAGGCGAGTATCCGTCAGGCTTCGGAGGCTGCCGTTCCTGTCGGAGTTCGATAGAAGGTCCATTCGTTGTGATGGACTACCATGAGATCAGGAGAAGATAATATGGCAGCACTTACAAAAGAACAAATCATCGACGCAATCGCTTCGATGACCGTCCTCGAGATTTCCGAACTAGTAAAAGCGATGGAAGAAAAATTTGGCGTAACCGCAGCTGCCCCAGTGGCCGTTGCTGCTCCCGCCGCCTCAGCCGCAGCTGCTCCAGTCGAGGAGAAAACTGAGTTTACAGTGATCCTCAAGGGCAATGTGCCTGCAGATAAGAAAATCGCTATTATTAAGGAAGTCCGTTCGATAACCGGTCTTGGTTTGAAAGAAGCCAAAGACCTAGTCGAGGCTGGAGACAAGCCCCTCAAGGAGAACATCTCTAAAGAGGAAGCAGACAAGATCAAGAAGCAGATCGAAGCTGCTGGCGGAACGGTCGAGATAAAATAAGTCTGGCCATAGATTTTGGGCCTTAGTCGATGAAAAGAAGGGGGATTTCGATCCCCCGTTTTCGGGAAGCATTCTGGCTAATTGAGTTTTGCCGGCAATGAGTGCTTCCCGATGACGGAATGATATATAGCGCCGATGTTCGATATATAAACATCAGCGTATTGACCTTTAACCCGAGCGCTAAGGGCGCATGGAGGGTAACTGATGACATATTCAGGACAGAAGATCAAGCGGACTTACATAGGAAAAGAATTCCACGATGTAATGGATATACCTGATCTCATCGATATTCAACTCTCGTCTTACGAGCACTTTCTCCAAAGAGAAAGACTTCGCAAGGGGGAGCCTCTCGAACCAATAGGCCTTGAGGAGGTATTCCGTACCACTTTTCCTATAGAAAGTCCGTCCGGTGATCTTGTGATCGAATACGAACGGTATTCTCTCGATGAAAAAGCTATCAAGTATTCTGAACTCGAATGCAAGCAGAAGACACTGACCTATTCTGTGCCTCTAAAGGCAGTTATAAATCTTGTGTTCAAGAAGACCGGAGAGATAAGGCAGAAAGAAATCTACTTAGGCGATATTCCACTTATGACCGACCGCGGCACATTCATAATCAATGGGGCGGAACGCGTCATCGTTTCTCAGATTCATCGTTCGCCTGGAGTTATTTTCAGTCACGACAAGGGTGTATTCTCCTCTCGTATAATTCCATATAGAGGTAGCTGGCTCGAATTCGAAATCGATCAGAAGCATGATCTTATTCACGCCAAGATCGATCGCAAGCGAAAGATCCTAGGAACCATGTTTTTGCGCGCCATTGGCTTTAATTCGCGCGAAGAGATCATCGCTGCATTTTATACCACAAAGACGGTGCAGCTCTCCGAAGATCAGAACGATAAAGATGCCCTTGTTGGGAAAATGCTCGCAAAACCTGTATATATGGAGATCGATGGTGAGCAAAAACGCCTCTTCCGGGCTGGCGACAAGATTCACCTGCACGAAATCGATGAACTCATCAACCTAGGCGTAGACTCTATCGAAATCATAGATTTCGAAGATGATAATTCGCTGCACAACGAGATGATCTTGAACTGCTTCGACCGTGAAGATGTCAAGCTTGTAAAGGAAACGCCTGACCAGGATGAACCTACTAAGGAAGATGCAATCTCGGCAGTCTATTCTGTGCTTAGACCAGGTGAACCCATATCTTTGGAGAATGCCGAGCGCGATCTACATAACATGTTTTTTAGCGCTAGGCAGTATGATCTGGGCGATGTTGGCCGCTACAAGCTCAACAAGAAATTTGATTTCGACATAAAAACTAATACGCTTACTAAGGAAGATATCGTCGCTACGATGAAACACCTCATAAATATCTATTATGGAGAGGCGAATATCGACGATATAGATCATCTGGGGAATCGTCGCGTGCGCGCGGTTGGCGAGCTTCTTGCCAATGTTATGAAGGTTGCTTTTAGCCGTATGGAGCGCACGGCAAAAGATAGAATGACCGGCAAAGACCTCGAAACAGCAAAGCCACAAGACCTCATAACCATCAAGCCGATCGTAGCTGCTATCAAGGAGTTTTTTGGTACTTCACAGCTCTCTCAGTTCATGGACCAGGTTAACCCGCTGGCTGAGCTAACGCACAAGCGTAGGCTGAATGCTCTCGGGCCAGGCGGGCTAAACCGCGAACGCGCAGGTTTTGAGGTGCGCGATGTCCACTACACCCATTATGGGCGCATGTGCCCCATCGAGACGCCTGAAGGACCAAATATCGGGCTAATTGTATCGCTTGCAACTTACACAACGGTCAACGAATATGGATTCCTCGAGGCACCGTATCGCCGTGTAAGAAATGGCATTGTAACCGACGAAATCGAGTACCTTTCCGCAATCGACGAAGACAAGTACTATATCGCACAGGCTTCCGCGCATATCGACAAGAGTGGAAGATTTCTAGACCAGAATATATCTTGCCGCCATCAAGGCGACTACACAATGCGATCTCCATCGGAAATTCAATTCATGGATGTTTCGCCTAAGCAGATAATATCGGTATCTGCGGCTCTGATTCCATTCCTTGAGCACGATGACGCCAACCGAGCTCTTATGGGTTCGAACATGCAACGCCAGGCTGTGCCTTTGGTTTTTACCGAACCTCCGAGGATTGGAACTGGTATGGAATGGAAGACAGCTTATGATTCGGGTGTTCTGGTCAAGGCAAAGCGCTCGGGGACCGTCGAGTGTGTGGACGCTAACCACATTGTAATTCGACCTGAAAAGCCGGACTCGCCCGATGATAAAGATGTCTATCAGCTTATAAAATATCAGCGGACCAACCAAGACACCTGTTTCAACCATAGGCCGATTGTAAAGCATGGAGAAAAGGTTCTGAAAGGCCAAGTGATAGCAGATGGACCGGCTACGAACCAAGGGGAACTTGCCCTTGGTCGCAACATTCTAGCTGGATTTGTACCTTGGAATGGCTATAACTATGAGGATGCCATACTAATATCCGAGCGAGTAGTAAAGGAAGACCTTTTCACCTCGATCCATATAAAGGAATTCATTCTCGAAGTGCGCGACACAAAGCTTGGCCCAGAGCGCATAACGCGCGACATTCCGAATACAAGCGAAAAGATGCTGGACAATCTCGATGGCCAAGGTGTGATTCGGATTGGCGCCAAGGTAAAGAGCGGCGACATTCTTGTAGGGAAGGTGACCCCAAAAAGCGACTCAGATACTACGCCTGAATTCAAGCTTTTAAACTCGATATTTGGCGAAAAGGCCAAGGATGTACGCGATTCCTCGCTCCATGTACCACATGGCATCGAGGGAACCGTAATCGATGTGCAGCGCATGTCTAGAGCAAACAACGATGACCTACAGCCAGGTGTCGAAGAGACTGTAAAGGTTCTAGTAGCCGTCAAGCGAAAGCTCAAAGAGGGCGACAAGATGGCAGGTCGCCATGGCAATAAGGGGGTTGTTGCGCGTGTTCTTCCTGTTGAGGACATGCCCTATCTAGATAATGGGACGCCACTCGATATCTGCCTAAATCCGCTTGGTGTACCGAGCCGTATGAATATAGGCCAGATCATGGAGACTGAGCTCGGTTGGGCTGCCAGTACTCTTAATGAATGGTATGAATGCCATGTTTTCCAGTCGCCCTCTCAAGAACAAATAGAAGAAAAACTAAGAGAGGCGGGGTTGCCCGCTACTTCGAAGGTCATGGTCCGCGATGGTAAAACAGGCGAATTCTTCAAGAATCCGATAACGGTGGGAGTCGTGTACTTCCTTAAATTACACCATCTTGTTGATGACAAGATGCATGCTCGCTCGACGGGTCCTTATTCGCTAGTAACTCAGCAACCTCTCGGTGGCAAGGCGCAATTTGGCGGTCAGCGGTTGGGCGAAATGGAAGTGTGGGCGCTCGAGGCATATGGGGCTGCAAATACTCTGCAAGAGCTTCTTACGATCAAATCGGACGATATGACAGGTCGCTCCAAGATATACGAAGCTATAGTAAAGGGAGAACCACACACAGCCGCTGGAATTCCCGAGGCCTTCAATGTAATGGTGCAGGAGCTTCGAGGCTTGGCGTTGGACATCAAGGTTTATGACTCTAAGGGTAAACAGATCGCTCTAACGGAGCGCGATGAAGATATTATCAAGAAGCAGACCGGAGCATTCTAGGATGGCACATTTTGCTGTTGCACAATCCATGTTTGCCGGACTTTGCACTGTCTTTAGTGCGCCTTTTTTGGGTAGAGGGCGCTATTGGAACAATATTCCGAGGCATGAGAAATGCCTACAACCCGAGGGGGTATCATGAGAGATATTCAGGATTTTGACAATATTTCCATTCATCTGGCAAGTCCGGAGATGATTCGGGCCTGGTCTTATGGAGAGGTCAAGAAGCCTGAGACAATCAATTACAGGACATTGCGGCCTGAGAGAGATGGCCTTTTCTGCGAACGCATCTTTGGCACGACCAAGGAATGGGAGTGCTATTGTGGCAAGTTTAAGTCTATCAGGTATAAGGGAGTCATCTGCGACCGCTGCGGTGTCGAAGTTACCAATTCTAAGGTGCGGCGGGAGCGCATGGGGCATATAGAGCTAGCGAGCCCGGTATCGCACATTTGGTTTTATCGCTCCGTGCCCAGCCGCATGGGTCTTTTGCTCAACCTACCAATGGCGACACTCAAATCTGTCCTCTATTATGAAAAATATATCGTAATCGATCCAGGAGAGACCGAGCTCAAGAAAATGCAGCTCCTAACCGACGAGGAATACCGCGAGGCTATGGACAGATATGGGGGCGCATTTACCGCTGGCATGGGAGCCGAAGCCATTCGCTCTCTTCTTGAGCAGATAGATCTCGATAAGATGTCTCAGGAACTCAGACAGAAAATGATCGAGCGCGGAAGCAAGTCCGACAAGCGCCTTTTGAAGCGTATCGAGCTCGTAGAGGCATTTCGATCTTCTGGGAATAGGCCTGAATGGATGATTCTGACTGTAATTCCAGTAATTCCGCCGGAACTAAGGCCTATGGTCCAGCTAGATGGTGGTCGATTCGCTACAAGTGACCTCAATGATCTCTATCGTCGAGTAATAAACCGCAATAATCGGCTAAAAAAACTGTTACAGCTCAACGCGCCGGATATCATAATCTTCAATGAGAAGCGCATGCTCCAGGAAGCGGTCGACGCGCTATTCGACAACACACGTCGACGCCGAGCCGTAAAGGGAGCGGGCAATAGGCCTCTAAAATCCTTGGCGGACATGCTAAAGGGCAAGCAGGGGCGCTTCCGCCAGAACCTATTGGGCAAGCGAGTCGACTACTCTGGCAGATCGGTAATCGTCGTTGGGCCAGAACTTAAGATGTGGCAGTGCGGTCTTCCTACAAAGATGGCTCTCGAGCTCTTCAAGCCCTTTATAATGAAAAAGCTAGTGGAGAAGGATGTCGTATACAACATAAAGAAAGCCAAAATGCTGGTCGAATCGGAAACGCCAGAAGTATTTGCAGTGCTGGACGAGGTTGTAAAGGAGCATCCAGTGCTCCTCAACCGTGCCCCAACTCTGCACCGGCTTGGTATACAAGCCTTTGAGCCTCTTCTCGTAGAAGGCAAAGCAATTAAGCTGCATCCGCTGGTATGCAAAGCCTATAACGCCGACTTCGACGGCGATCAAATGGCGGTTCATATTCCTTTGACCCATGCAGCTCAGGCCGAATGCTGGACTCTTATGCTTTCGAGTCGCAACCTGCTGGATCCGGCAAGCGGAAAGACGATTGTCTATCCTTCGCAGGATATGGTTCTTGGCATCAACTTTCTAAGCCGCCACAGGCCGGGAGTAAAGGGCGAAGGCAAGCGCTTTTCAAGCACGGATGAGCTCCTGCTAGCCTGTGAATATGGTTCATGCGACTATCAGGCTCTCGTCTATGTGGCAGCACCCAAAGAACCAGTTTGGAACTCTTATGAAAAAGAGGCAGAGCTTTCTGGGAACCACTTCATCAAGACGACAGGCGGCCGCATTCTTCTTAACGAAGCTCTACCAAAAGAAGTTCCTTTCATAAACTATGCAATGACCGATAAAGATATTCGCATGCTGATAGAGCATGTCTATCGTACCACAAGCCCTTTTATTACCGTGAACATGCTCGATACCATCAAAGAAATGGGCTTTAAGTATGCGACTTTTTTTGGCGCGACAATCGGCATGGACGATATTGTCATTCCAAAAGAGAAGGCCGAAATGATCGAAAAGGCCAATAAGGAAGTCGAAGCAATCCAGCAGCAGTATCTTGCAGGCCATATAACCCAGGATGAGCGCTACAACCGTGTCGTCGAGGTATGGTCTAAGACGAACGAAGAACTCACCGCGGTGATGATGAAGACCCTCGAAAAAGATCGCGATGGCTTTAACAATATATACATGATGGCCAATTCTGGAGCACGCGGAAGCAAGAACCAGATCCGCCAGCTAGCGGGCATGCGTGGGCTAATGGCCAAGCCGTCCGGAGATATAATCGAGCTTCCTATTCGCTCAAATTTCCGCGAAGGCCTTTCCGTCATCGAATTCTTCATCTCCACGAATGGAGCTCGCAAAGGTCTAGCAGACACGGCTCTCAAGACCGCGGATGCAGGTTACCTTACGAGGCGCCTTGTAGATATTGCGCAAGATGTCGTAGTCAACGAGGATGACTGTGGAACCATAAATGGTTCTATATATACAGCGCTCAAAGACGGCGACGAAATCATCGAAACACTTGCAGAGCGCATAATCGGTCGTTTTACCCTAGATCCGATCCGCCATCCTATAACTGGTCAGATCATAGTAGGAACCAATGAGGAGATTACCGAGGAAATAGCCGAAGAGATCGAGGAAGCAGGAATCGGGGAAGTCTCGGTGCGTACTGTTCTGACTTGCGAGGCCGAACATGGCGTATGCCGCAGGTGCTATGGCCGCAACCTAGCCACCGGCAGAACGGTCGATATCGGAGAGGCTGTTGGAATAATTGCGGCGCAATCCATAGGCCAACCAGGCACCCAGCTTACCATGCGCACTTTCCATATCGGTGGCGCGGCCACAAAAGCCGCTGAAGAGAACCGTATTTCACTTCATTATCCTGTTTACATCGCAGATATCGAAGGTTCTTGTGTAAAGACCGAGCTCGGTCGTCTACTATTTACTCGCCGCGGCTATATCTATGTAAACAGAGTGTTTGGCGTCTTCGATTTTACCGATGAAGATACTCTCCTTGTTAAAGATGGTCAGCGTGTCTTGAAGGACGATTCGGTTATAAAAAAAGCCGATGGCAGCTATATAAAATCCCCGAGTATATCCTATGCAAAGGTTATCGATAACAGACTTTTGCTAATCTCTCAGGAGCAGAAGGTAGAGATTCGCAACGGTTCCGAAATGGTGGTATCGCGCGGCCAGATTCTTCTTGCCAACGAGACTATAGCGACCTTCGACCCCTTCAACGACCCAATAATATCTGAGCATGATGGTATTGTTCGATATGAGGACATCATGCCTGGCGCCACACTGAAAGAAGAGATCAACGCCGAGACCGGCAACGTGGAAAAGATTATTACCGATGTAGGAAACGAGCGCGACACAAAAGAGCCGCGAATAATCATAACCGACGAGGCTGGCAACGATATAGAAACCTATTACCTTCCCGAAGGCGCTTATGTCAATGTAGAGGACGGCGAAACCGTTCGGGCAGGCAAAATGCTTGCAAAGATTCTAAAGGAAAGCGCCAAAGCCATGGATATAACCGGCGGCCTGCCGCGAGTCGGCGAGCTCTTCGAAGCGCGCAAACCTAAATCGCCAGCTGTTCTTGCGCTGGTCTCTGGCACTGTCACCTTTGGGGGCACACTCAAAGGCAAACGCGTAATCAATATCCGCGATTCCTTTGGCAAGACCCATAAGCACCTTGTGCCAAAGAACCGTAGGCTTCTTGTGCGCAACGGCGACAAGGTTGTCGCTGGCGAGATGCTATGCGATGGAGTCAAGAATCCACATGATATCCTTGCGATTCTGGGTGAACAGGAATGCCAGCGCTACCTCATGGATGAGGTACAGCAGGTCTACCGTGCTCAGGGTGTAACTATCAATGATAAACATATAGGAGTCATCATCCGTCAGATGATGAAGAAGGTCGAAATAGTCAATCCAGGAGATACGGTATTCATTTATGGCCAGCAAGTGGATAAGCATAAATTCCATGACGAAAATAGACGAGTCATGGAAGAAGGCGGACAGGCCGCAGTGGCGCGCCCCATTCTGCTCGGCATAACGCGTGCATCTCTCAAGATCGATTCCTTCTTTGCCGCGGCTTCCTTCCAGGAGACAACAAGGGTTTTGACGGATGCAGCCATAAAGGGAGAGATAGATCAACTGCGAGGGCTCAAGGAGAATGTCATAATAGGGCATCTTATCCCTGCTGGAACAGGAATGAAGCAATACCGGCAGCTTAAACTTTTCGATGCTGAAAATGACGACCTCAATGCTCTAGTAGAGGAAGTGCTCGAAAAGCGAAAACAGGAGCGCGAACTAGCTCCACCCGCCATACTCCAAGATCGTACGAGCGATATTAGCTTCGAGGAAACGACCATTTTCGATAATGACGAAGGATTCAGCGAAGACAATGAGTCGTTGGAGGAGTAAATGACCAGGTGCTTTTGAGCCTGCCCTATGGCATAGATTTATGATTATGTTATAAGGCTTTCTTCTGGCAGAGGATGCCATAGGTCTTGACATGTAATGGTTGAGAAAGGTATTCTACACCGCTGCTAAAACAGACACCGCAGTTTTTGCAGTCCGGAATATAAATTATATTGAAGAAAACCGCGCGCGATGCTGAAGCGAGCGGAGGAAAGGGAGTCTAGAGCTTATATGCCGACGATTAACCAGCTAATCCGAAATGGAAGGAAGCAAACTCAGTGGAAGACTAAATCGCCAGCGCTGATGGGATGCCCACAACGCCGAGGTGTTTGTACACGTGTTATGACAGTAACGCCCAAGAAGCCAAACTCAGCTCTACGAAAGGTAGCACGTGTGCGACTCACCAACGGTATTGAGGTGACCGCATACATTCCGGGAATTGGGCACAATCTTCAGGAGCACTCTGCGGTGCTCGTCCGTGGCGGTCGTGTCAAGGACCTTCCTGGAGTTCGCTATCATATCATCCGTGGAACAAAAGATGCGCTCGGAGTCGAAGACCGCAAACAGGGTCGCTCAAAATATGGCGCAAAGAAGCCAAAGGCTTGAGCGAGGTAATAAATGGGAAGAAAAAAGAAAGCAATAGACAGGGGACACGCCCCTGATGTCAAATATAATTCGGTTGTCATCTCTCGTTTTATATGTAGAATGATGTGGGAAGGCAAGAAATCTGTCTGCACCGGCATAATGTATGATGCCCTAGATCTCCTTCAGCAGAGATCCGGTCAGCCCGCTCTAGATGCCTTTACCAAAGCAATCGAAAATGTAAAACCCTCTATTGAGGTTAAATCTCGCCGCGTTGGCGGTGCTACCTATCAGGTACCGATCGAGATACGTGAATCGCGCCGAGAAGCTCTTGCAATGCGATGGATCATCCAGGCAGCCCGCGCTAGAACAGGTAAGTCAATGCCCGAATGTCTTGCCGATGAGTTTTTCGATGCCTTTAACAACACTGGAGCCGCAATCAAAAAGAAAGACGACATGCACAAAATGGCTGAAGCCAATAAGGCATTTGCGCACTACCGGTGGTAGTGCACAAATGCTGGCTATAGGCAGCGCGTAGCGATGCCGTTTAGCGAACAAAGCTTTTGCGCATCATTCAAAGCCGCCTTCCAAAGGCGGCTTTTTTCTTTGGGGTGGCTCTGATATATTGATATTGCGATGGATTTATCAAAGACGCCTGAAAAAAACCTCGGAGCGCCTATTAGAAACATAGGTATTCTCGCCCATATAGATGCCGGCAAGACATCGATTACCGAACGTATTTTACATGTCGCGGGCGTTCGAGAAAAAGCAGGAAATGTAGACGACGGCACAACAACTACCGACTACCTAAGCGTTGAACGCCAACACGGAATAACCATAAAAACAGCGGCCGTACGCTTTATTCACAAAGGAGTCCTCTTCAATTTATTGGATACCCCAGGTCATGTAGATTTTAGTGCTGAGGTAGATAGGGTTCTACGTGTTCTCGATGGTGCGGTTATCATCCTCTGTGCAGTATCTGGCGTTCAGGTTAGAACTGGTTTTATAGCTACCGGCTGCAGAGCTCATCATATTCCGCGAATCTATTTCATCAACAAGATGGACAGACGAGGCGCCGATTTTTTTGGCGCAGTTAAAGAGATAGCAGGCGAACTTGGCGAACCAGTTCTACCCCTCCAGATACCTACTTTTGAAAATTATCGCTGGAATGGGATTGTGGATCTGATCGAAATGCGCTGGTATCCTGCCTTGTCGAATAACGAAGAAAACGAGACAGAGACTAAGAGCAATGAACCTCGGATAGCATCAGCCCAATATCCTCTTCCTATAGAAGAAGCTCCAATTACCGAAGAGATGCGCAATCTAGCTCTTGAATCTCGAGAAAAGCTTCTCGATCGCGTCAGCATGTATGATGATTCCTTGATGGAAAAACTGATTAGCGGAAAAATCGTCTCTGAGAAGGAAATCCGATCCGCGCTTAGTCTACCAATCTGGCGGCAGGAACTCACACCGATTTTATGTGGTTCTTCTTTTTCAGACATTTCCAGTCGGCTTCTTCTGGATGCAATAATCGACTATCTTCCTGATCCATATTCTCGCGGCTGCCCTCCTGCAAAGGACATGAAAACAGGCAAGGAAATCAGACTGGAAGCTAAACCCGATGCTCCATTTTCCGCCTATATTTTCAAAACAGCCCTTGATGTCAATCTCAATACCCTGGCATGGGTTCGCCTATGGTCAGGCCGGATCCACGAAGGCATGAAAGCCATGGCAATGCCTTTCAAAAAGATTGCTCAGATAAAACATCTCTATGGGATAAATGGGGCCGAAATAGAGCAAATCGATTCGGCAGCCGCGGGAGAAATAGTAGGCGCATATCTTTCCTATATGGAAGCAGGCAGCACACTTTGCGAGCCTCATCTTCAGCTTGTCTATGAATCTTTCAAAAATCCCGAACCCTTGGTGTCTATAGCGCTGGAACCAAACTCCCAGCAAGATCTCCCAAAACTGCGCAATGCCCTTAAGCGATTCAGCCTTGAAGATGCAGGCCTAATGATAGATGAAGAAAAAGAGACCGGTAGAATAACAATAGCAGGTCAAGGAGAATTACATCTAGACATTGTGCTCGAGCGCTTACAGAAAGAATATGGACTCCATGTACGGGCAGGGAATCCTCAGGTTCCCAAGGTCGAGCGACTCATAAAACCCGTCCATATCGAAGAAGAATTCACAGGGGATTTTGCTGGAGAAAAACTTTCGGCGACCCTTGGCATTTCATTGGAAAACCAGAAAGGCAAGGACGAAAACCAGGTCATTTTCGCACAGGGATTGCGCCTTTCGGCTAATTACGAGGCAGCTCTGCATCGAGCGGCAGAGACAGCTTTTGCCGTTGGACCATCGGGTGGATGGCCGATTGTAGGTGCTAAACTGATTGTTGAGCGGATTATAGCCCCCATGAGCGGCGATAGACGAGCAGAGACCGCGGTGGAAGTTGCGGCATCTGCGATTCTGCGTAAGGCAGTGAGTCTTGCTGGCAGCAATATACTTGTGCCAATCGTTCAGGTTTCTGTTGAAGTACCAGATACATGGTTTGGCGCTGCCTTGGCTTCGTTGCAGGCTCGGGGAGCTCGAATCGAAGCCGTAGAGGATGAGGGAGGCATCAAGTCCATCATAGCTTACGCGCCTATGGAGAACCTCTTTGGATACACCACTTCATTGCGATCTATCACGGAAGGGCGTGGAATTTACCAAGCAAAATTCGATCATTATGGCAATTTGAATGAATATTGAGATGGATTTTTATAATTTCCTGACATATAGGCACATATATTTTCCAGGAAAGAAAAAAGAGCTTTTCTTCTATAAGGCTATTGCGCAATCTCAATTCTTTGCTTATAATCCGAACGCTCAAACAAGTAAATTATGGCGTAGTATCCGGCGGCATCGATGCCGGCGGACGGTATTCGTGGTACTTTTATGTATTGAAATATTGCGAATAGCCGGTGACGAAGCCAAGGAGGAGATTTATATGGCCAAAGAAAAATTCGAGCGTACCAAACCTCATATGAACGTTGGTACCATCGGACACATCGACCATGGCAAGACGACGCTTAGTGCGGCCATCACCATGTACTGCGGGCGCAAGTTCGGCGACAAAGTTCTAAAATACGAAGAAATCGATAAGGCACCGGAAGAAAAGGCACGCGGTATTACCATCAGCACCAGACACCTCGAGTATCAGTCGAATAAGCGGCATTATGCACATATCGACTGCCCGGGTCACGCAGACTACATCAAGAACATGATCACTGGTGCAGCGCAGATGGATGGTGCAATCCTCGTCGTATCCGCTCCTGACTCTGTCATGCCGCAGACCAGAGAGCACGTGCTGCTGGCTCGTCAGGTGGGAGTTCCAGCGATTATCGTATTTCTCAATAAGATCGATCTCGTCGATGACCCCGAACTCATCGATATCGTAGAGGAAGAAGTACGGGACTTGCTGAACTTCTATGGATTCCCCGGCGATAAGACACCCATTATTCGCGGTTCTGCCTTTAAGGCAATGACCGAGCCGGACAACCCCGAAGCCACTAAGTGCATCGAAGAGCTTTTGGATGCGATGGACAGCTACTTCCCAGATCCAGTGCGCGACATCGATAAACCCTTCCTTATGCCTATCGAGGACGTCTTTACGATCTCCGGCCGCGGCACTGTCGTTACCGGTCGTGTGGATCGCGGTATAATCCGTGTAAATGATACTGTAGAGATCGTGGGTATTCATCCAACAAAGACAACTGTCGTTACGGGTGTCGAGATGTTCAACAAAACGCTGGATGAAGGTAGGGCTGGCGACAATATCGGTACTCTTCTACGTGGAATTGAAAAGAAAGAAGTGGAACGCGGACAAGTTCTCGCCAAACCGGGGAGCATAACTCCGCACACAAAATTCAAGGGTCAGATATATTGCCTTACCAAAGAGGAAGGCGGGCGCCATAGCCCCTTCTTTACAGGCTATCGTCCGCAGTTCTATTTCAGAACCACCGATATAACCGGTATGGTAACACTGCCAGAAGGCCGAGACATGATAATGCCCGGCGACAATAGCGAAATCGAAGTAGAACTCATCTACCCGATTGCCATGGAGAAAGGGCTTAAGTTCGCTATCCGCGAAGGTGGCCACACTGTTGCCTCAGGTCAAGTAACCGAGATTATTGCATAAGAGTTTCAGGGCTGATTGCTTAAGGTTTGCTTTATGAGCCCTAAGGGAACAACACGATTGGCTTATGCAAAGGCAATAAATTAGAGGTTAGCTACTGGACAAATATTTTTATGAGTGCTAGTATGCCGTGCCCTTCGTTGAGAGGGGCACGTTTTTGTGTAATTTGGTAGCACGATACCAAGGGTGGATTCCCCAATCTGCCCGCACCTATCGTCGTAGGCGCGCCTGCCTGGGTACGGCCTGCGGTGCAAGTGCAAGAGATCTTTGGAGGAATGATGAAAGACAGAATCCGAGTCAAGCTCAGAGGCTTTGACGTGCGCCTAGTGGATGATAGCGCCAAAAGCATAATCAAAACTGTGCAAGATGCGGGCTCGAAGGTTTCCGGGCCAGTGCCGCTTCCTACGCGCATAAATAAATTTACGGTGCTGCGCTCGCCTCATGTGCACAAGAAGAGCCGTGAGCAGTTCGAGATGAGGACACATAAGCGCCTAATCGACATAATCGAGCCGACGCCGGAAGTTATGGATGCGCTCATGAAACTCGAACTTCCCTCTGGAATCGATGTCGAAATCAGGCAATAGACTTTTGTCCGTCGCGGCAAATAAGAGAATGCTGTAACGCCCGGCTTAGTGCTGGAAGCGTTCAACGCAGGAGTACCGAATGATCGGTGTCATTGGAAAGAAAATAGGGATGACCCAAGTATTCGACGAGATAGGCCAGGTTGTGCCCGTAACCGTCGTTCAGGTCGCACCTAATCTTGTAGTTGGAAAGAAGACAGCCGAAAAAGATGGCTACAATGCCATTGTGGTAGGTGTATACGAGAAGAAAAAGACTCGCGTAACCAAACCCTATGCAGGCCAATTCCCCGAGAGCATTGCGCCCACAAGAATTCTCCGAGAGTTTAGAAATTTTGAAGGAGAAGTCGAGATTGGCCAATCTATCGATGCCTCGATTCTAAGCGGGGTGAGATATGTCGATGTGATAGCTCGTTCGAAAGGCAAGGGTTTTCAGGGTGTTGTAAAACGCTGGGGGTTCGAAGGCGGACGAGGATCTCATGGTTCCAAGTTCCATCGAGAACCAGGTTCGACTGGCCAGAGCACATTTCCGCATCATAGCTTCAAGAATATTAAGATGCCCGGGCATATGGGCAATGAGCGAGTTACTATGCAGAACCTGAGGGTAGTAAGAGTTGATCCAGAAAAAGGCGTTGTACTCATTCGCGGTGCTGTCCCAGGTCCACGGAATTGCGATGTTCTTATTCGCAAATCGATAAAGAAGAGCTGATGGCGGAGGACTGTATGGAAGCTAAAGTTATTTCCCTAAGTGGGAAAGAGCCCAGAACAATCGAGCTGTCCGATGCCGTCTTCGGGTTGCCTATCAATGAAGATGTCATTTGGTATGCAGTTACTAACGAGCTGGCAAATGCCCGAGTTGGTACTGCCTCGACAAGGGATCGAAGCGAAGTTCGTGGCACTAACCGTAAACCCTTCTCGCAGAAGGGTGGCGGTCGCGCTCGCCATGGCGATCTGAAGGCAAATATTTTTGTGGGGGGCGGCGTATCCTTCGGACCAAAGCCCAGAGATTACTCCTATTCGATTCCTCGCAAAGAAAAGCAGCTTTCGCTCAAGACTATTCTGAGTTTAAAAATCCAGGATGAGCTTATGACGATCATCGAGGATTTCACGGTAGAATCGGGCAAGACAAAAGACCTCATCAAAGTGCTATCAAATGTAGTCGATATCAAGAATCCCGAGAGGACGGTCCTCATTCTAAAGGATGACGATCCAATGATAAAACGCGCCGCAAGGAACATTCCCTGGTTGACATATCTTACATACAACCGATTGAGGGCTCATGATCTATTCTATGCACGAAGGGTCATAATGATGGAAGGAGCTTCCGCAAAGCTCAACGAGTTTTACGCGAAAGCTGCTAAGGAGAGCTGATTATGGAATACGATGCAGTTCTTATTGAGCCGGTGCTCTCCGAAAAGAGCAACATAGTGCGCGAAACTGGTCAGTATATCTTTAAGGTCGATAAGCGAGCCACAAAGCCCATGATAATGGATGCCGTTGCAAAGACATTCAATGTGCATCCGGTGAGCTGCAAGATCATCAATGTAACCTCGAAGCCAAAGCGGCTACGCGGCAGACCAGGGCAGACGGCAGAATGGAAAAAGGCGATTGTCAGACTCAAGAAGGGTGAGACGATCAGAGTGTTCGAAGGCGCATGAGAAGAATATAAGGATAGAATATGGCGATCAGAACATTTAGACCTGTCACGCCTGGACTTCGACACCGTGTGCAGGTAATAAACACAGAGATCTCGAGCAACAAAAGCAAGCCAGCCAAATCCCTCACAAAAGGAAAGAGCAGCACGGGTGGCAGAGCATCAAATGGCCGCATTTCCGTCAGGCATCATGGAGGCGGTCATAAGCGCAAGTATCGAAGTATCGATTTCAAGCGCGATAAATTTGGCGTTCCTGGCAAGGTGCAGAGTATAGAATACGACCCGAATCGAAGTGCGAATATCGCGCTAATTGCTTATGTAGACGGCGAGAAGCGCTATATTCTCAGCCCCAAGGGTCTTCGGGTTGGACAGACTGTGTTGTCGGGTCCAGAAGCCGCGCCCGAGGTCGGCAACGCGTTGCCCCTCGAAAAGATTCCCGTCGGCTTCACGGTGCACAATGTCGAGCTCACCCTCGGGCGCGGCGGCCAACTCGCCCGCTCCGCAGGCGTCAGCGCGCTCATAGCTGCCAAGGAAGGCGATTATGTTGTGCTCAAGCTGCCTTCTGGCGAGCAGCGGATGGTATTCAAGAAATGCATTGCGACCGTAGGACAGGTTGGCAATGACGAGCATATGAACGAGCGGATAGGAAAAGCAGGGCGTACGCGCTGGCTTGGCATAAGGCCTACGGTGCGCGGTACGGTTATGAACCCTGTAGATCATCCGCATGGTGGTGGAGAAGGACGAGGCAAAGGATACAAGCAGCCTGTTTCTCCATGGGGTCAGCCGGCGAAGGGCTATAAGACCCGCGATGCGCATAAGCCTTCGAGCCGCTTTATTGTTAAGCGGCGCAAGTGAGATAGAGGAGTAAACTCGTGTCCAGGTCGGTAAAGAAAGGGCCCTTCATCGAGAAGAGCCTGTACAAAAAGGTAATCGAGATGAACAGGGCGGGAGAGAAAAAGTTGATAAAGACATACTCCCGCACATCGACGATCATTCCCGAAATGGTCGGTCAGACGATTTCAGTCTATAACGGCAAAACTTGGGTTCCGGTCTATGTGACCGAAAACCTTGTAGGCCATAAGCTTGGCGAATTTGCCGTGACCCGCATATTCCGTGGTCACGCAGGCAGCGACAAGAAAGCCGAGAAGAAATAGGGGTGCGAAAATGGCGAATAATGAAACTGGCTATAAAGCCTCGGCGAAATGGCTGATCGCCTCGCCGTTCAAGGTGCGCCCGGTCGCGGATCTTGTTCGAGCAAAGCCTTATCCAGAGGCAATTGCCATATTGGATAATATGCCGAACAAGGGAGCCGAATTGATTCGCAAGGTAATTGCTTCTGCGGCCGCTAACGCGCTCAACAAGAACCGCAAGCTGGGAGAAGACATGCTCTATATCAAAGAACTGAGGGTGGATGAAGGCCCCCGGCTCAAGAGAGTTTGGTTCCGTGCACGCGGAAGAGCGGATATGCAGCTAAGGCGCATGTGCCACATCTCATGCATAGTCGACGAGATCGGCAAGAAGACGGAGGCGTAAAGTGGGTCAAAAAGTCAATCCAATTGGATTAAGGATTGGTATCAATAAAGAATGGAGCTCGCACTGGTATGTAGAACCGCGCGAGTATGCGAAGACCCTTCATGAAGACCTCGCTATCCGTCGTCGGCTTCTCGAACTGGAGGAGACCAAGGGTGCGGATATATCTGAAATTGAAATCATCCGGCATCCGCAGCGTATCACCTTAGTGATCCATAGCGCTCGTCCAGGTGTTCTAATTGGAACCAAAGGGGCGAATATCGACAAGATAGGAGCCCAGATCCAGAAGGTCACACAGAAGAAACTGCAGATCAAGATAAAAGAGATCAAGAAAGTAGATACCAATGCTCAACTTGTGGCTCAAAATATCGCGCGTCAGTTGGAGAACAGACAATCATTCCGGCGTGCTATGAAATCCGCAATCCAGAATGCATTAAAGGGTGGTGCACAGGGCTGCAAGGTAAGGCTATCGGGTCGTCTGGGCGGTTCTGACATGTCCCGTACCGAAGAGCTGAAGGATGGGCGAATTCCTCTGCATACACTCCGTGCGGATATCGATTACGGTTTTGCCGAAGCGAATACTACTTTTGGTAAGATCGGCGTAAAGGTTTGGATATATCAGGGCATGGTATATTCTCAGGATAAAAACGAAGATGCCGGTCAGCTTGCTAGGAAAGCGCGCAGAGAGTCTTTGGGAGAGCCTCGTGGAGAGCGCAGAGAAAGCGGTCAAGATAGGCAAGGACGACGCGAGCGTGTTGAGCGAGCTGAACTTGGCGAACAATCCGATCGAAATGAACGCCGAACTGCTCCGAGACCTGAAGCGAGCCGAGCAGAAGGTGAGGCAAGGAGCTAAACTATGCTGTTACCTAAGAGAGTAAAATATAGAAAGCAACAGCGCGGCAGGATTCGCGGCGAAGCTCATTCGGGCAATACCATTGTGTTTGGCGATTATGGCCTTGTGAGCCTCGAGCCGCATTGGATAACGAATCGCCAGATCGAAGCAGCGCGAATAGCGCTAAACCGCTATATCAAGCGTGGCGGAAAGATGTGGATTCGGATTTTCCCAGATAAGCCATATTCTAAAAAACCCGCGGAAACTCGCATGGGTCGTGGAAAACCAGGTCCTGAATATTGGGTTGCGGTAGTAAAGCCAGGCACGGTGCTTTTTGAGCTATCGGGCGTTGAACCAAAGGTAGCCGAAGAAGCTATGCGCCTTGCTGGTTCTAAGCTCCCTGTCAAGACAAAGTTTGCGATCCGCAGCGAGATGGAGTGATCACCATGAAAAACTCATTCAAGGACCTAAGACTGGAAGAATTGCTCATCAAGCGCGATGAGCTTCGAAAGAAATACTTTGACCTGCGTTTCCAAATGGTGGTCGGCCACGTAGAGAATCCGGTAGAGAAGAGAAATCTTCGCCGCCAGATTGCGCGTATAGAAACTAGAATTGCCGAAGCCCAGCGCAGCAGTGCCGCGAAGAAGGCATAATTCTTCAGGAGAAAGAACGTGGATGCGAATATCCAAAAGATGACCGAGGGCAAGCTTGTTCTTCAAGGCGTCGTAGTTTCGGACAAGAATGATAAGACTATTGTTGTAGAAATTATTATGCGCAAGCTACACCCTCTCTACAGAAAATATGTCAATAGGACGAAGCGCGTAAAAGCCCACGATGAGCACAACGAAGCGCATGTCGGCGATACCGTTTCAGTGGTCGAATGCAGGCCAATGTCGCGAGAAAAGCGATGGAAGCTTGTTCAAATCGTCGAGCGGGCAAAATAACGAGCGGGAGTAGGCTATGATTCAGGTAGAAAGCATGCTGAATGTCGCCGACAATTCAGGTGCTAAGACTGTCCAGTGTATCAAGGTGCTAGGTGGTACACGGCGTAGGTATGCGAGCGTCGGCGATATCATCGTAGTTGCAGTAAAGACAGCCCTGCCCAACTCGGCAGTCAAGAAAGGATCGATAGAAAAAGCCGTTGTCGTGCGTACACATAAAGAGTACAGGCGGCCAGATGGCACATACATCAGGTTCGATGACAATGCTTGCGTTCTAATCGATGCTAACAGAAACCCGAAAGGCAAGCGCATTTTCGGACCGGTTGCTAGGGAACTAAGAGAGAAAGATTATATGAAGATCATCTCTCTCGCTCCTGAGGTCCTATGAGGAGTCTGAATATGCCTAATGCGAAGTATAAACTTCGAAAAGAAGACCTTGTTCAGGTAATAGCTGGCAAGGAGCGGGGGAAACAGGGGAAGGTCCTCAAGATCGATCGTGAAAATGGTCGCGTCATCGTGTCTGGTCTCAATATGGTAAAGAAAGCCATGAAAAAGAAATCCCAGACGGATCGTGGCGGCATAGTAGCCGTCGAGGCACCGATTCATATATCGAATGTGATGATCGTATGCAAGAAGTGCAATAAACCCGTTCGTGCCGGCTACAAGATCATCGATGGCAAAAAAAAGAGGGTTTGTAGAAAATGCGGGGAGGTGCTTTGATGGCAGCTCAGACTACACATACAGCACAAAAGGCTGCGACAGTACATACGGCGCAAAAGACTGAAACAGCACAGTCAGCGCAAGCTAAGGCCTATGTTCCCCGGCTCAAGAAGCTCTATCGCGAAAAGGTGATATCAGAGCTCTTCGATGAGCTTGGTTACAGCTCAACAATGCAAGTGCCTCGTCTCGAAAAGATCGTAGTATCGATGGGTGTCGGCGAGGCGCGCGATAATAAGAAGCTTCTCGACGCGGCAATAAACGACTTAGAGACTATTGTTGGTCAGCACGCTGTCAAGACAAAAGCTAAGAAATCCATCGCGAACTTCAAGATTCGAAAGGGTCAGGAGATAGGAGCACGAGTAACATTGAGAGGCAACCAGATGTGGGAGTTTCTCGACAGGTTAATGAATGTTGCGCTTCCTCGTGTTAAGGATTTTCGTGGTGTAAATCCGAATGGATTCGATGGCCATGGAAATTACACCCTTGGTCTGACCGAGCAGATTATTTTTCCGGAAATCGATTTCGACAAAATCGAAAAGGTTATGGGGCTCAGCGTCTCGATTGTGACAACAGCCGAGACAGACATGGAGGCAAAAAGCCTTCTTGCCAAGTTGGGCATGCCCTTCAGAAAATAAGGAAGGCATACATGGCTCGAAAAGCAATGTTTTTAAAGGCGATGAAGACGCCGAAATACTCCACTCGTCTGGTTCGCAGATGCAAAATCTGCGGAAGGTCTCGCGGGTATATGAGAAAATTCGATATGTGCCGCATTTGCTTCCGGAAGCTTGCTTCCGAAGGCAAAATACCAGGCGTCACAAAATCGAGCTGGTAGGAGGGTGCAATGAGTGTATCTGATCCCATTGCGGACATGCTGACCAAGATCCGAAACGCAAACGAGGCTCGGCATGAGAAAGTCGACATCCCGACTTCCAAGCTCAAGCTTGAGATCGTGAAGATTCTCAAGACCGAGGGCTATATCAAGAATTTCAAGAAGATCCAGAATGAGGGGCAGAATTTTATAAGGATTTTTCTCAAGTACGACGAGAAAAACGACCCCATAATCCATGGATTGAGCAAGGTCTCCAAGCCGGGAAGGCGCGTCTATTCCGGATATCGCGATATGCCACGCATTCTCAATGGCTATGGTATTGCCATCGTCTCGACTTCCGATGGTATCATTACCGGTAGAAAGGCCGTGGAAAAGCAGGTAGGCGGCGAGCTTATCTGTACGGTCTGGTAAGGCGAGGTAGCGTATGTCGAGAATTGGAATGCGACCTGTGGCAATTCCCAAAGGCGTAAAGGTGACTATAGAGCCGACGGTTTTCCATGTCGAAGGGCCGAAAGGCAAGCTTTCTCAGGAATACTGCTCCGACATAAAGATAGACATAAAAGATGGATTTGCAATAGTGGAGCGCAAAGATGATTCCAAGCAGTCCAAGGCCTATCATGGTCTTTATCGCAGCTTGCTGGACAACATGATAACTGGAGTAAGCCAAGGCTTTAAGCGATCTCTAGTGATATCGGGCGTAGGGTATCGAGCAGAGGTACAAGGCAACTTCCTTGTGCTCAGTATCGGATTTACGAACGATGTAATTGTGGTGATTCCCGAAGGCCTCAAAGTCTCTGTCGATCAGAATGGACAGAGAATAATAATCGAGGGCATAGATTATGCCAAGATTGGCAAGTTTGCAAGCGAAGTGCGATCGCTACGAAAGCCCGAGCCCTATAAGGGCAAAGGAATTCGCTATGAAGAAGAGCGAATTCGCAGAAAAGTCGGCAAGACAGGCGTGAAGTGAGGCATATAGGATGAGCATAAGAGAACTAACAGATAAAAGGCGCAAGCGCGAAAAGCGCAGGTCACATATTCGAAAGGACATTTCGGGTACTCCCGATATGCCTAGAATGACAGTGTATCGTTCGAATTTACACCTCTATGTGCAGGTAATCGACGATATTAAGGGCAATACCCTTGCGAGCGCCTCCACGATGGAAAAACAATTTAGCAACCTCAGGCCTACTGTCAATAGCGGCAGCGTGATTGGAGAAGAAATTGGCAAAAGGCTCATGGAAAAAGGGATTACGCAGGTTGTTTTCGATAGAAACGGCTATAAATACCACGGTATCGTAAAAGCGATTGCCGACGGTGCTAGAAAAGCTGGCGTCAAATTCTAGGGGGCGGCAGTGGAAAGAACAAGGAAAGAGGATTCCGGTGTCCAGGAAGGCTACACCGAAAAGCTTATTCAGCTGAACAGAACTGCCAAGGTTGTCAAGGGAGGACGAAGGTTTTCCTTCTCAGCTTTGTCGGTGGTTGGCGACAAGCAAGGTCACGTTGGATTCGGCTTTGGCAAGGCAAATGACGTCACCGAAGCAATAAGGAAAAGCGTGGACAGAGCAAAGCATGCCATGGTAACGGTACCGGTAAAGAAAGGAACGCTGCCCCATGAGGTTACTGGCGTTTATAAGGCGACCAAGGTATATATGAAGCCAGCCTGCCCCGGTTCCGGTGTCATTGCTGGAGGCCCTGTGCGCGCTATTCTCGAGTGCGCCGGCTACATCGATATCATCTCAAAGTGTGTCGGTTCGAGAACAGCTGTAAATGTGGTGCGTGCGGTATTCGATGGCCTTGATAAGCTTTTAGATGCACAAGAAGTCGCTAAAAACCGGGGAAAGTCGCTCAAAGACATGTGGAGTTGATCATGCCCAAAATAAAGATAACATTGGTTCGCAGCACAATTGGTCAAAAGCCTAAAGCGCGGGAAACCGTCCGCTGTTTGGGGCTGCGGAAGATAGGTTCGAGCACCATACAGGAAGCTAGCCCTCAGATCCTCGGCATGGTGGACAAAGTGAAACATCTGGTTGAAATTAAGGAGGTGGAGTGATGCCTGATTTCTATCTCCATGCCCCAAAAGGTGCGAACAAAAAAAAGCGCATTATTGGCAGAGGCAACAGTTCGGGTTCTGGTGGTACCGCAGGCCGCGGCAATAAGGGTCAACAGTCGCGCTCAGGCGGCAAGACCTACCCAGGTTTTGAAGGCGGTCAGATGCCTCTCTACAGGCGTTTGCCTGGTCGAGGATTCTCAAACCATCCATTCCGCAAGGAATATCAGATTGTAAATCTATGCGATCTAGAAGCCAAATTCCAGAACGGAGACAACGTGGATACTGTGAGCCTTTTCAAGAAAGGGCTAGTGAAAAAGCCTGAGTTGCCGGTAAAGGTCTTGGGCAAGGGCGAGATCGATATCGCTCTCACGGTGAGCGTCGATGCTGTCTCTTCCGGTGCAAAGGCAAAGATAGAAGCCGCTGGCGGCAAAGTGGAGACACCCACTGCCACAGGTTCTTCGGCAGATGCGTAATATAAAGGCGGGAGCGAATGGCTAATACACTCGTCGACATCTTCAGGGTCAAGGAACTAAAGGATAGGATACTATTTACTCTGCTGTGGCTAGCGATTTTTCGCCTGGGCACATATCTGCCTATTCCTGGAATCAATGCAAGCGCGCTGCAGTCATATTTCGCGCAGCAGTCCAGCACCGGCAGCGGCGGTATTACCGATTACCTCAATTTCTTCGCTGGCGGCGCATTTAAGAATTTCTCGCTCTTTATGATGGGCGTAATGCCTTATATCAGCGCACAGATTATCATGCAGTTATTGATCGTTATCTTCCCTAAACTGAAAACAATCGCCGAGGAAGAAGGTGGGCGTCGCAAGATTTCGCGCTGGACGAAGATTGGAACGATCGTGGTTGCGATTATTCAGAGTTTTTCGGTGACTGTATGGGCAGATCGCATACCCAATGCAATCGTTATGTCCAATCGAACGCTATATACGATAGTCGCCATTCTCACCGTTACGACAGGGACTATGTTCCTTGTTTGGATAGGTGAACAGATAACCAAGCGCGGAATTGGCAATGGAGTATCTCTCTTGATTTTCGCCGGTATTGTGGCGAGGCTTCCAAATGCTAGCTATGAACTCATAAAGAGTATCCAACGGGGAGATATAAACGCCGTATATGCAATCGTCGTGCTGGTAATGTTCGTTGCGATCGTAGCCCTCGTTGTCGTCGAACAGCAGGGAGAGAGAAAGATACCTGTCAACTATGCCAAGCGAATCGTAGGACGTAGGATGTATGGGGCTCAGAATACCTATATTCCTTTCAAGATCAATCCTTCCGGCGTAATTCCAGTTATCTTTGCTTCGAGCCTTCTAACTTTCCCCTTGCAGATTGCACAGAGTTTTGGTGTTCAAGCAAAGTGGCTTAGAGATTTCTCGTATTGGCTCAGGCCTAGTGGGTTTTGGTATAATTTATTATATGTGATTTTTATAATCTTCTTTGCATATTTCTATACACAGGTTACATTGAACCCTCAAGAGATCTCCAAGAATATCCGCGAGAATGGTGGATCCATACCTGGCATTCGAAGCGACAAAATGGAAGAATACCTTACGAGGGTCTTGAATCGTATAATACTTCCTGGATCGCTCTATCTTGCCATAATTGCGTTGATTCCAACGCTGGTGCAACAGATGTTCAACTTCCCGAGTGAGCTGGCTTATCTGCTGGGCGGTACTTCCTTGCTCATTCTTGTGGGGGTCGATCTCGATACCATGGCTCAAGTGGAGGCTATCCTCAAGATGCACCACTATGACGGTCTTGTGCGCAAAGGTCGCATAAAGTCGAGGAACCTCTAGAAATTTTTATGCGAATAGGATTTAATTGCGTGTTTTGGAATAAGGGGAACCCATGAAGGTTAGAACAAGCGTCAAGAAAATTTGTGATAAATGTAAGATAATACGGCGCAATGGGGTGGTTAGGATTGTCTGTAGCAATCCTAAACACAAGCAGAAACAAGGCTAAGAGCAGGAGGAAGCTCATGGCAAGAATTGCGGGAGTCGACCTCCCTAATAAACATGTCGATATTGCTCTTACATATATCTATGGTATTGGGAGAGCAAGTGCCCAAAAGATTTGCGAAACGACTGGCATAGATGCCAATAAGAAAATCAATGAGCTTTCCAATGAAGAAATAGCTGAGCTTCGCAAAGTCATAGAGAACGACTATAAGGTCGAGGGCCGCCTGAGGACCGAAGTGGCATTGAATATCAAGCGTCTCATGGATATTGGCTGCTATCGTGGCTTGCGCCATCGCAGAGGTCTTCCGGTTCGGGGTCAGCGTACAAGAACGAACGCGCGTACCCGAAAAGGTAAGAGGAAGACCGTTGCAAACAAGAAGAAAGCTGTTTAATAGAGGAGCATGAACGTGGCTGCGACTACGACGAAGACAAAGAAAAGAAAAGAGAAAAAGAGCGTCTACGAAGGTAATGTGTATATTCAGGCGACTTTCAATAATACAATCGTAACCGTGACAGACCTCAAAGGAAACGCCATTGCATGGTCGAGTTCTGGAAGCCATGAATTCCGTGGCGCAAAGAAATCTACACCTTTCGCTGCTCAGACTGTGACTGAAGCCGCTATACAAAAGGCAATGCAAGCCGGTCTACGAGAAGCGCATGTCTATGTGAAAGGGCCAGGAATTGGTCGCGAATCCGCGATTAGACAACTCGGTGTTATGGGGTTAAAGGTAAAGTCGATCAACGATGTCACACCGATTCCTCATAACGGCTGCAGGCCTCGCAAGGCTCGCCGCATCTAGGAGGGGGGGTACAAAAATGGCTCGATATATTGGACCTGTATGCAGACTGTGTCGCACTGAGAACAGAAAGCTTTTTTTGAAAGGTGATCGTTGCAAAAGCGACAAATGTCCGATCAACAAGAAAAGGCTTCCACCTGGAAAGGCCCCCAAGACTCGCATGGGAAAGAAGTCCGAATATGCAGTGCAGCTACGCGAGAAACAAGCATTGAAACGCAATTATGGCCTTATGGAGCGTCAGTTCCACAACGTGTTCGATGAAGCCTTAAGGCTCCCTGGCAAGACAGGCGATAATCTTATTATTCTTCTTGAGAGGCGCTTGGACAATGTCGTATACCGATTACACTTTGCAAGCTCGCGCGCCCAGGCTCGCCAACTGGTCAATCATGGCCATATAGCAGTCAATGGCAAGCGAGTCAATATCGCTTCAAGTCTCGTAAGGCCAGGCGATGTTATCTCAGTTATAGGGCAAGCAAAGAAGATGGATTCGATACGTCATGCCCTGGAAGAAGTTCAAAAATCCGGTGTAATGCCATGGCTCGAGGTGAATGCGGATGAGATGACTGGTCGCTATGTCATCAATCCACAGCGCCAAGATGTCACGGATACCCTGGATATCAAGGAACAGCTGGTAGTCGAGTTGTACTCGAAATAATAAGGAGCGGAAATGGCGCGAAAAAGCCTTCTTAAAGGGTTCAAGAGGCCAAAAGGAATTACTTACGAGCAAAGCGAATCCACAGACACTTATGGTAAATTTATCGCATATCCTTTTGAGCCTGGATACGGAACTACCGTCGGAAATACTCTGCGCCGCATTCTCTTATCCTCAATTCAGGGCTATGCAATCACTGCAGTTCGCATTACCCGATACGATGAGGAAGGTTTGCCGCATGTCATTACTAGCGAATTCGAGACGATTCCAGGAGTATTCGAAGATACCATAGAAGTTCTAAACAACTTGAAGAAACTCAGGTTGAGGCTTCCAAATGACAAGGAAGAGCTTACTCTAGACTACGAGATACAGGGCTTAGAAGAAATCTATGGGGGTTTCTTTGCAGAGCAGGGTTCGCTTATAGTGCTCAATCCAGATCTTAAGATTGCAACCCTCGAACCATCTGTACACTTAGGGCTCGAGCTCCAGGTGAATCTGGGTCGCGGCTACGTACCGAGTGAAGTCAACGAGAAGTATATAGATGTTGTCGGTACAATTCCCATGGATGCGATTTTTACGCCGGTAAGGAAAGTAAAATACGCTATCGAACCTACTCGCGTCGGTCAGCGTTCGGACTATGACAAATTGGTGCTAGAGATTTGGACTGATGGCACTATTCGTCCAGAAGATGCTCTCGGCGAAGCTGGAAAAATTGCAAAGGACCATTTTTCTATCTTTGTGAATTTCGATGAAAGCGAAGCCGGTGGTGAAGAAATAAGCGACGAAATAGAGGAACGTGTACGCCAGATTCTAAATATGCCTGTTGAAGAACTAGAGCTTTCGGTGCGATCCTTCAATTGCTTAAAGAATGCCAATATAAGAACGATAGGTGATCTCACCAAAAAATCAGAAGAAGAAATCACCAAGACGCGAAATTTTGGCAAAAAATCGCTGCAGGAAATAAAGACCAAGCTTGCTGAATGGAACCTGACCCTCGGTATGTCGGACTATTCTGCGCTGAAGAATCACATCAAACTCAATATGAAAAAGGAAGAGAGCGATGAATCATAAGATCGGCTATAATAAATTGAACCGCGATGCCGCTCACCGCAAAGCCATGATCCGAAATCAGGTCAGTGTGCTTTTTAAGCAAGAAAAGATTGTGACCACTAAGGCAAAGGCTTTGGAGACAAGGCGAGCTGCTGAAAGACTCATCACTAGGGCTAAAGTCGATTCAGTCCACAATCGCAGAATCGTGTCCAGCAGAGTCTATGGCGAAGATGTGGTTGCAAAGCTTTTTACCGATATTGCGCCACGTTTCAAGGAACGCAATGGAGGATATACAAGAATCATCAAGCTCGGGAATCGCGCAAATGACGCGGCTAGTTTGGTCGTATTAGAGCTTGTCGGTCAGAAGGCCGATGAGAAGAAGACCGAGCGCGAAAAGCGCAAGTCTCAGCGCAAAGCTAAAAAGCAAGCCTAGGGTTCGCAGGGAGGAAGCGGAAATGTCTAAAGCTCATAGAGGTAAAGGTCTCAAAGAGGTTCCCGCCGGCGGACGAGGGACTTGTCCCATTTGCGGGCGCACTGGAGTCAAAGTTATATACGAACAAGAAATAGAGGGCAAAAAGACCAAAATCTGCAAGATCTGCAAGGCTCATCTGGCAAAGGTCAAGTGAGTTTCTAGACAGGATTGACGAGATTTTTGGCAGGATTATCGGGATTTATAAAGGATAGACGGAATTTTATCACTACTGCTACGAACCTTGTGTATTTTCTAAGAGATTTGTGAGGAAGTTTATCATGCATAAGCATAAGCAGGTACATACTCCGCTTTTCTCTTAA